>Ga0114899_1000923_pt1 | contig 18770 bp, 18 predicted proteins | sample MalvireepMed_215_FD_83497 | JGI IMG/M metagenome (GOLD analysis project Ga0114899, IMG submission 83497) | Marine viral communities from the Global Malaspina Expedition - Malaspina viral metaG DeepMed_215 | ecosystem: Environmental > Aquatic > Marine > Oceanic | place: Mediterranean Sea...
AGGACAGCGGCTTCGGCCCGCCCCGCCGCATGGATGGCGTCTTCACCTGGCGCGGCCAGCTCGGCGTCTACGGCGACGGCAAGGACATCTTCTTCGCCGAGCCTGGCCCCTTCGGCTGGGAATCCTATCCCTCCTGGCTCCGCTATCGCGTCCCGGCCAAGGTCGCGGGCGGCGACATCCGGGCCGCAGTCGAGCTCGGCGGCCTTGCCCTAGTCCTCGGCCGCAGCTGGGGCGCCCTCCTCTCCGGCGCACCCAGCGCCCCCGAGGCGGTCAGCATCGGCGGCGGCGTCGGCGCCGCGAGCCCGCAGTGCCTAGTCACTCATGGCGGCGTGGCCTACGCATACAACGGCAAGCTCTGGGTCATCGGCCCGGACGGCAGCAACAAGGAGATCAGCCGGCCCGTCCAGGAGGACCTCCCGGACGCCGCGAATGCCCGCCTGTCCATGTCGGCGAACCTCGGCTCGCTCTTCCTGATCGATACAAGCACTGGCACTTGTCTCCGCTGGCATCTCGGGACACAGACCTGGAGCATCGAGGATCGCGGCGCCATCGACATCGGCGACCTGGACTCGGGCACTGCGGCCATTGTCTCTATCGAGGGCCCCTACTCTACGGCCGACAGCGGCCGCTACTCCGATCACGAGGATTCCACTGCGCCAGCAACCGAGTTCACTGGTGGACAAGTAGAAGCGGTTGGCCATATAGATGGACTGGATTCAGTTACAAACCTGAAGGTCGGTATGGTAGTTACGATTATAGATAGAGCTGCTCTTCTCGGTACAGATAGTATCGATAGCGATAAGTTCTACACAACTACAATTACGGAAATTCCGACCGCCAACCAGATAAATCTTAGGGCTAGGGCTACGGCCAATGGCTTCGTAAATAATGATTTAGTGCTGGTATATGCCGGAGGACCAACAATCCTGGACACTGGTCCGATATACTCTCAGGATGAAGCCGAACTCTCAGCAGCATCGTTTGACATTCGTTCTGGAACAGGATGGTACACCGGCCTACTCGCTAAGACTCTCCCTGGGGGAGCAGGATCCAGCGGAGATGTACGATATGTTCAGCTCGCTGACAACGATGATACTCCGCTCGCTGGGGGCGAGAGAGGACGATACCATCGAGCAATTGCTAGAAACTTTAGACCGGAAGCCTCCCACCTCGCTGAACTAGAGATCGATATCAATGGCACCTAACCCCCCTGCCCCTGGGCGCGATGGGCTGGCCCCGCATGGGTCCCGCTGGGAGTCGGGCTATGTAATCCGCGCAACGAGCCTCGGCCCCGGCGTCCCGGTCACGGTCAGTCACCCCCTGCAGGGCCCGCCGCGCCGCGCTATCGGCGACGGCACCGCAAAACTTTCGGGCGGCAAGCTAATCGTAACGCCCAATCAGGCCCCCGCCGGCCAATCATTCAACCTCACACTGGAGTTTTAGTATGGTTATCCCCTGGATACAATTAGGAATCGGCGCCTTAGGCACTGCCTTTAGCGCAACAGAAGCACGCAAGCAGCGCCGCGCAATGCGGGCGGAGCTTGCCCGACAGCGCGAGGAGCGGTCAGCTGCTCTCGCCGATATCCGCACGACCGAGCAGCGCCAGCTCCAGCCCATCGAGGCCGAGCTGAACCGTGCACGACTTACCCGCTCGGCCCGCGATCCCTTCCTCGAGGCCGGAATCAACCAGGCGGCCCAGGAACAGGTCGGCGCGGCGCAGGGCCAGCTCCGCGCTACCGGCGCCCCGCAGCAACTCAGCCTTGCTCGCCGGGCGGCAGGCGCCCAGGCACAGAGTCTCCTTGCCCGCGAGAGCATGCGGCTCCAGCGCGAGCGCGAGATGACCGGCCTTATCGCCTCTGGCCTGCAGCAGACAGCCGGAATACGTGGCATGGCTCTGAAGAGCAGGCAAGAGGTCCAGGCAGACTACGGCTCTCGCATCTCTGGCCTTCGCTCGGCAATCTCCTCTCAGCCTAACGTATGGCGATCAGCAATCTCCGGCGGCGCAAGTGCGCTATTAGGCGGCCTTGTCAAGGAGGGCATGGAAGATTTCTCCACGTCTGTAGGCGAAGCGAACAAGAGCTTTAGCGAAATGCTATTCGGCGGCGGAGATCCTGCTGCACCGCCCTCACATATGGACTTCTCGACTCCGCCTCTTATTGGGTATAACCCGCCCGGATATCAGGGGCCCGGAGGCCTTTCTGGCCTTTCTGGATACTCCGGAGTAGCACAAGATTTGTGGCGTAGATGGCAGGCAAGTAGAGGGAGGTGATAAACATGGCATACGAAGACGGAGTAACTACATTTCTTGCTGGCGCTACCCAGGCCGCACACCAGGCAGCCTTCGGCGGCGGCGCGGCCGGAGCCGGCGGCGCGACCGGCATGCTCGGCGGCGATACCTCGAAGCGATCTCGGCGGGCCCTCCTCCGGGCGGCGGTCAGCGGAGGCGCAGGCAACGAGGCATTCCTGGCCAAGCTCTTCCCTGATCTAGCGGATACCGAGAGCCGCATCAATGCTGCCGGCCGACTCGACGAGACATCCTTCGGCCGTCTCTGGTCCGAGATGACGCAGGACGCAGATCGCCGTCAGAGTGCCGAGGATTCTTATGCCCTACTTGAACCTGTTGCTGTTCGCCTCGAGATTCCGCTCGATCCCTCTAGGGCGGGCGACGCGACCTATGTGAATGGTCTCTCCGGTATGCTGGAGGCGGCCAAGATGGGTAAGGCTGAGAATATGGAGCAAGCCCAGATCATTTCCTCCCAGTTTAGCGATTTACAGCGCATGCTTCCTGCAATAACAGACTGGGCTACACAGGGACCTGCAATCGCACAACGAGCAGTGCAACTAGCAGCAGAGGCAAGCGGTATGTTCGCCGGCACATTCAATGTCTCACGGGACGGGATCCTCAACGAAATCACCTCAAGCACACGCACCGAAAGGATACGACTCTGGCAGAGTGCGATCGAACGAGGAGAGAATAGTATCCCCTGGGGACAGGGCAGCACCGCGCTTGCGGAAGAGGACACCCAAATCTTGGGTGAAGCTGGTGTTATAAATGCAGTAGTAGGGTATGCAGACGGACTAGACAAACTACGTTCCGTTGTATCCTCGTCCCACCTGGACGACGTTTTAGGTCCAGGTACAGCAGTTGTAGTCAGGGATCTCATCGCTCTCGGCGGAGATACTGACCTAGATCAGTACCTGCTCACGCCAGAGGGTTCGGCCTTTATTGACGATGCAGCCGAGGCTAATCGCCGAGCACCTGAGGTTCTCCGGCGGGCAGGCATCACTAATCGTGGAGACGAGCTGGCCCTAGAGGGAGAAAGCCTTGCTCATTCCGCAGGTATCCCCTTCGATAGAGAGGAGGATCTGCATCTAGATGAGAAGAATAACGTATCCTTTTCAGACTCCTTTAAGCGTAAACTTATCGGAACGACCGACCCAAAGACTATAGGTATCTCTCGACGAGAGCACCGGAATCTCAGGGGCCGCGTCGGTGATCTTCATAAGAGAGGGTTTATTAGTAGCGAAGAGGCTAGTAACCGATTAGCTCAAATCGACAAAACCCTTCTTCAGGGTCTATACCTAAATCGGCGTACAGACTCTACAGATAAGGCAGAAGCAGACTGGCAGAGATTCTTTTCGTCGGAGGAGAACCCGTTTGATGCGATGTCTCCTTTCGAGGGCGGCCAATGGTATGGTATTTCGGCAGCTCTGGAGGCCGAACTAGCTGGGCGTAAGGATATATCCTCTGCGGATAGGCGGCTTATCCGTGAGCTAGAGGGGCTTGATCCAGAGCAGCGTACACTCCTAGCCGAAACAATAATACCTGGGGAGAGAAAACCTCTACAGGTACAGGGACCTTTAGGACAACTTACTGCCTTACCCTTAACCTCCTATATATTCTCGAAGCTGCCAACTGACGAGAGGACGTTACGTGGCGCATTTGATCTAGCCGAAGGTATCTTAGGTGAAGAGGACTATCAGATCTGGCTACGAGGCGGCACTAGGGATCTACGGCAAGAAGTAGCAAGAGATATATTTTGGCTGCCTACTACCTCCGATCTTGCTGCACTTGATTCTGGGTTGGCTTCAGCGGAGAGAGCACTAGCGTTACCGGAAGGGATGGATCTCTCTACTATGGGTCAGTTAGGCGAAAAGTATGTGCAGGCCCAGCTGACTGTAAGTTTAATGCAGAATAAGGCAGACGCACTCCGTGCATATAGAGAGCAGGCGGTAGGTGTTGGACACCTGTTTAATGATTTCGGCTACGCGCTGACTAGCCCAGACAAAAAGGTTACACCGAGTATAGCTCTTGCAGGCAGGATTCAGGTAGGTGATCCACTCTTAGGCTCCACTGAAGCAGCCGCTCAGGGTAGCGAAATTTATGACCTTAGAATAGCTGACATCGATACGGACTTGCCTGGATCGTATGCGGACATGACCCGTATCTTCTTTGATCTTGCCAAGAGCAACTCAGTAAAGCTTATTGAGTTTGCGGCCGAGGCAGACAGCAAGGTAGAACTACAGACACGCCAACTCTTCGCGCAGAATATAGAACATATCACGGAGCAAATCGATACCTGGGCAGAGTCAATCGACGATAGAAGGAAAGATCCGGATTTCGCCCTCTTGGTCGAGCAGGTCTTAGGCGTCCGCCTCCCGAAGACGATCCCGAACGGACCATCTATGGATGACGCATCCTCGGATGATATAGCCACATATATCATGATGTCTTTACTTAAAGATGCGAAGCTCTCTCAGGTAGTCGATTAATGGCATTCGGCTCGCAGTATGGTGGCCCGGTCGATCCGTTTACGCGGTTCTGGAATAGCACCTTCGGCCTACCCGAACAATTCCTCCGTCGTTTTGTTCGTGCTGTCTCTGATCCTAATGTAGATCTTCTCGGTAGCGAGGGGCTAGTTACATGGGACCTTATTCCGCTTGTCGGCCTAGCCACAGAGCAGAAGCATAGAGTATCAGATAAAGAGTGGGTAGATCTGCTCAATCGGACATTAGGCACAGATATGTCGAATAATCTAGGGACACAGATCGGCGCCTCTATCCTCACTGACCCGCTTACATTTCTCACTGGCGGTGCAACAGTACTTGCAAGGGGAGCCAAGGGAGTTGAGCGTATCGGCTCCGCCGGCGTAGCCCTGAAGGCCAATACGACAGTAGCACAGACACGGGAACTGGCCAAGGCCGCTCTAGTGACAGCCAAGGGAGCACGCGCAAGGCAGATCCGTAAAGGGATCCGCGAACTGAAGGGCGTAGAGGATGCAGAGCTTCCGCAAATAGCTCTAAAGGAACATGCAGGCAAGCGCCAGATAGCAGTCGGCTTGCCCTTCCTGCACCGATTCGGCGCAGGCAAGCCACTAGACTCGAAATACCGTAGCTGGTGGCATTTCTTTAACACCGTTCCTACCGGTCTAGCCTATCGATTCGGCTCCGCGCTAATTCCCCAGGTAGTCAAGGATAGTCCGCTAGGCACGATTCCGAAACTACTCGGTGACGCACGAGCCGGCGCAGAATCTGCCGGCAGGAGTGTATATGTATACGGTCCGGGTGAAGTATCCCCCGAGCGGGGTCAGGCGCTTCGCTGGGCCTCGGATATCCTAGACGAGGATGTTCCGGGCATCAGAACAAAGATCGACGAGAAGCTAGGTGGGATCAGCGGCATACTGGACCGCTTCGATGTTAGCGTGGCGCCCGAGGATTTAAGTCGTCTAGCAGAGGTGCAGAGTGAACTAGCACTACACAAGGTAGCAGGCAAGATACTCAATCCCAGCCGCGCCAGTCGCGACGAACTCCTTGCTCTTCTCGCTGAGCATAGCCCCGATAGCGCCGTCCTGGCTCGAGCGCAGACAGTGAAGGTGACGAAGGCCGAGATAGCAGCCGAGCTCAGGGGCACCCTGGACACAGACACTATGCGTCTATCGGATGCAAAGGCGGCATCACTCCGCGCAGAATCCAGGAAACTGAAGCGAGCCAAGGGCGACGTCGGCCTCTCCGTTAATAAGCGCCTTGCGCGTGCGCTTCGTATCCGGAATACCGGCGGCGACTGGGAAGATCGCGTAGGTCATATCTGGCGCGTTATTGCGGGCAAGGATGCTCCGCTACCTACTTCCGCCGAGCAACTCCGGGGCGGGCTCGAGTCCTTCCTCACTAGAACAGACGATGCGACCAACCTACTTATCGAGGGCGCGGAGAAGGGTAAGCTAACGAAGACAGGCAAGCGGGGGAGGGAGGCACAGATGGCAGGTGGCCTTCGTAAGTTTGTATTCGAGACAGTAAGGGCAATAAATCAGCGGCGCATTAACTGGTTCGTTACAGACACAGGTTTCCGAGATATGCGTCAGGCGGGCCTTGATCATAAGGACGATCTTGCCCGGAGTACAGAGGCTATCGATGCTCGAGCAGCCGCTATCGAGCGCGTCCTGCCCCTAGTTGCGGCCGAACTGGGCGGCACAGTGGAGCAGACCCGCGAACTATTCCGCGCTATCCTCGAGGCTACGCCGCACGCAGATGAGGCCCGTGTGCTCACGGCAAACGCAGTAGGTAATCCAACCCTATTCTACGATAGTGTACTGAGTTACCTCACACGATCTATGGCCTACCTCGACTCTGGTGCCGTTGTGGCGCGTAAGATGGGCGGACATCGGGCCGCTGCTCTAGGGGAGACCTTCTCGTCTCTTCGTGCTTCTGCCAGGCTATCCGACGAGGCACTCTCTGCCCGGGTAAATGAGGTAGTACTAGACGCAGCACACGAGAGCGGGCCGATCGAGCCTCTTCTTCGTAGCCCCGTCGAGGGTAAAGTGCTCCAGTACTCGCCTCGAGGAGACAAACTCCGTGGCGTCATCCTCGGGCGGATGACAACCGAGCAGGCGTCTAGGCGCCGGGACGAGTTAGGCAAGCTCATGGATGAGATCAGTAGCGGCGGCCGCCGTGTACAGAAGGGAACCTTCGAGCGCATGCGTGACGATTACTTCGATCTCGAGAAGATAATCGAGATGCGTCATAGTGGCGTGGGGCCGCTCCCTGCACCGCACCCGGGTTCGGTAAGACCGCCCAGGACGAGCGTCGAGTCGCAGGACTTCTTCGGTGCAGTCGACACGGAGAAACTTCCCATACTAGCCAGATATATGGCAGACTTGGCCGCGTCGGCGCACGAACTGAAGCGCGTCGCGGGCGAGGCAGCCCGCAGAGGAGATACCTTTATTCCTCCATCCGCTCTTCTGCGTCGGATAGAGGACAGTATCGCGGGTATCCACCACGAAATGGAGGGAGCTATTCGGGAAGGGCTAGGGAAGATGGGTCGTGGGGTTCTCGACGAGACACGAGATATGCAGGCCGAAATTCTTTCTGGCACGCTCCGCGCCGGAGCTCTCTCTCCGGGCGCACCTATTGCCTACGTCCCACGAGTTCTTTCCAGTATCCCGTATGACCGGCTCCGGATCGCAATCGGAGCCATACCCATGGAGACTAGGCAAAAAATGTCTCCGGAAATATCTAGCATACATAAGCGTAGTCTGGATTCCCTGACCCTCGATCAGATCGTTGATTATTCCCGTGAACTGCGTCGTGTAGGAGACCCCAAGCGGGCAGACGGTATAGATGAGGTTCTAACGGGCGCAGGCATTGATGTCGAACACTTCGTGACGGATCCGTTTGCCTCTATCTATAATCGCCTCGGCGCAGCGAAGGAGCATTGGACAACCGTCGACTTTGTAGACTCTATGCTCTCCGATCTCTCACCCAAGGGTATTGGCGAGCAGGCTTCCATGACACCGGTAAGGGTGGTAGGATTCAACCGTAGAGGTAGCCGCGTGATCCACTATCTTGATTCTCCTAAGGTAAAGGCAGGGCTCGAGACAGTAGACGACGAGCAGAAGATGGTAGTTAAGATGGAATCTACCCGCCAGCTCGAGAATGAGTTAGAGGCTCTTGTTGTCCAGCACCGCGATGGGAGTATGGGTACCATCCTCCTGTCCCAACTCGGTGAGGGAAGAGGACTACTAGATCCTACTCTTGCTAGTCGCTACGCTGATATAAAGGGTGGGAAGATATCCGAGTCTATTGCGCACCTCGCCGCCAGGGGAGAACTTAACGATGTCCTCATAAGGGGAAGGGACCAACTTACAGCTCAGCGCCTTGAGCGCCTCCTTGGCCAAGAGGTTGTATGGGGAGACATATCCGCACTAGATGCAGTAACTTCCTCTCTCATGCGGCAAAACCAGACAGCAGGAAAATTTGGGGCAGGTTACGACGTAGCACATAACTTCGTAAAGAAGTTCCAGACTATCTTCCGCCCGGCATTTCACGTAGCGAACCTCGCTTCTGGATTTGCCCAGAGCTTGATGGCGGGGCACGGGACGGGACATACTATGGGTGGAATGATGGATGCGCTCCGCTTCCTGTCCGATAACCCACGTTGGGCCAGGAAGTATGATGCCACTATTGATCGTATCGGGGACGGCTCAGGCTTCACCCGTAAGGGCCTAGGCTTAGGTCGGCTAGAGTTCCTCCGGGGTCCGATACGTAGACGGGGACACGATATCCGGACTACAGACCAGGCAGTAGCAGGCCAGCGGCGTATTACAGTTCTCCCTGGAGAGGAAGAGGAGATATTCAAGCTCGCCGGCACGGGCCGTAGCTACGAGATGTCCGAGATCCTGGACGCCATGATACAGGAGAACCTCCACGGTTCGTTTGTCAGTGAAGCACTACGAGGCCAGGTGGGAATACCGAAACGTATCGGGCTTATACAAGAGTATGCTAATCCTAAGGGACTGAAGCAGCGGGCGGCTGCAGCAGTTGCGGCCGGCACCGAGCTCGGCGAGTCATCAGAGACCTTTGTCCGTCTCATGAATATGTTCGCCGGAATGCGTGCCGGGCTCGATCCGCGTACTGCGGCGGCGTTCTCTGCGGAAGCTAATGTCCGCTATGCCCAGGTAACGGCAACGGAGAAGATGATCTACAAGCGGGCGTTCAGTTATTTCACCTTTCCACGGAAGTTTATTCCGTATGCTTGGAGACGTTTCGCCGAGGACCCTAAGCAGGCTTCGATTATTGCAAACAGTCTGAAGGGTGCCCTTGGTGATGGAGTAGCAGTCGATGAGTCCGGGCAGGTCAACCTGCGGGCCTCCGAGGACTGGCGCTTCAAGCTCCAGCGTTCTCATGCCGGCGTAGATGCACTTATCGGAACGTCGGCCCTATTCAACTTCCTTGTCCCAGGGAAGGCTCCGGGCGAGGACATCCTAGGAACAGGTCAGCTCCCTGCCTTCATGCAGATCGGACCGCTAGTAGAGTCTGCTATGGGCCTAGTGCAGGAGCGCCGTAGCACAGACAAGTCTTGGGCCGAGGAGCAACTAGCACTTCTCCCCCAGATCCGCTGGTTTCAGGAGTCACTAGGAGACAGCCCAGCGGAACCGGAGAAGACAGCCCTCGAGCTGGCATTCGGTGATGTCCTCCTCGGACAAAAGAAGGTACGCAAGAACCACGAGGCACGTATCTATAAGTCCAGGATGGATATCGCCCAGCAGTCCCTCCGCAGAGCGATGCGAGATGCTGCGGCTCAGGGGAACATGGTAAAACTAAACGACTTACAGGAAGAACTAAAACTTATGGCCGATGTGTATAAGCGCAAAATGGGTATCACCATAAGTGCAGATACACTCAGCGATATCCTACCCGACTAATGAAACTCCTATACCCACTAGCTCTCCTCGCCAGCTGCAGCCTTATCCCTGACACCCTAACCGGCGGCCCGACAGCCGTGCCCTCGATCCCGAGTGTGGATACCATAGAGACGGTAACATCCTCGGCCTGGCGCTTCGCCTGGCTCAGCCTTCTATTACTTATCTTCCTGCCTGGTGTGAAGCGGCCGCTCCTGACCTTCTGGACTGCAGTTTTCCGTGCTCTATCTATCCCGTTCATGGCTGTGCGGGACTGGTACGAGAGCAAACAGTGAAACACATCGTCCACGTGAACCAGCATGTCATAAAACGTAACCGGAAACGCGGCGAGTCCCGTCCTCCACTAACGGTGAAGACCTATAAAAGTAATATGTATGCTCACGAGGTATGTATCGAGGGCCCGTGCAAGGTCGTATACCGACCGAATTCTCCTCTCTCTTGTGGCGCCCACGTGTGGATCGAGACATATGGCGGAGTAACACCCGAGATCTGGTGTCCTGCCTGCTGTTTCCCCTTCGATCAGGAGAACCTCGGCCGCGAAGGCTGCCCTAATTGCCTAGCGGAGGGGCTAGAGGAATGCCCCACATCCTAGGTGTAGATCCGGGATACCGGAACCTTGGCCTCGCAGTCATCGACGTAAGTGGCCCGAGACCTACCCTAGTCTGGAGCGCCCGCAAGAGTATCGGCTCGCCGGATAGCGGCCTCGCCTTCGTCCGCTTCCTATGGCCTATCCTCGAGGAGCTCCATACGGTATACGATATACAAGGCGTAGCAACCGAGACTCCGCCGTTCATTATGACACGGGTAAAGATCAGCTCGCTCCTCTGGTCGATCACGACGATCATCGCCACCTGGGCCTTCGTCCGGGGCATACCGCTACGCCACATCATGCCCCTGAACCTGAAGCGGGCCTGCTGCCGAGCCCTCGGCAGGAAGTATGACCGCAAAGCAATCCCGAAGAAGAAGGAGGTCCGGGCCGCCGTATCTAGTATCCTAGGGTCACACGGCAAGACCTCCCACGAGGACGACGCTGCCCTCGCAGCCATCTTGCTCTACACGAAATATATCCCCGATGAGCCCGCAACCAAAGCACACACCCGAGCCTGATATCTCGCCGGCCGGACTGCGCCGCCTCGCTACCGCAGCGGACATGGCACGCGAGCACTTCGGGAATGCCGAGTCCCTGGCCGTCGTCCAGAAGACAACGCTCGAGCTCGCGCAACACTACGCAGACACCTATAACCTAGACATGTCTGACCCGGAGGTCACAGTCATCTCGGTCGCGCTCGCCCAGACTAGGCACAAGGAGTTCCTCCTGATGCAGGAGCTCGAGCGCGAGCTGCACGACAAGGTCCTCGCTGCCTCCCGACACATGACCTACGGCGAAGCACTCTTCCGCGCCGCGAAGAGCGGCTCGCACGATGCCATCCATCGCGAGCTGACCCGGCTCCATGGCCGGGCCAAGATCTATCACGAGGAACTAGCTACCTCCGCTGTGCCGCCCGCTGCACCTAAGTGAGCAGACACTAATCCTGGATATGATAGGCCAAGCAGGACGGCTACAGATCACACACCTGATCCTCTTGCTCCCGCCGGTGTAGGTCTGGCACTCGCTACACGGATCCTCGAGTCCTACCCCCCTGCACTGGCTGCAGATGCACGGCGTGGCCTCGACCCACCCATCCTCCGTGTATTTCCTAGCAGTATGCTCGCCGGGAAGCCAGAGCCCCCCGGCAATCGCTAACGCCCTAGGCCCCCGGGTGCGTCGCATGGCATCGCTCCCTGAACGGGCAGTAGCCTGGCCGGCCACCGCCACCACAAAAGAAGTCAACCTTCTTCCCCCACCGATCCTGTAACTCAGGGCCGGGGTCCCCCTTCTGTACTAATGCAGCCTTCACCCGGCGGAGTTCGTTCCCTAGCGTATCCGGATGTATCCGTCGCGCAGACATATCCGCAGTAAGCTGGTCCCGGCTTATCCCGGCAAGCAGGACAACATCCGGCCTGATCACGTCCGCATAGATGGCAAGCTGCGTAAGATACCCGAAGCTATCCGGAACGGACGCATAGTCCTTCTTCTTGTGCTCACGGAACGAGTAGCCACCCATGCTCTTCAGGTCGATGAGCGCCTTCCGGTCCCCGTTGATCGGCAGGTACTTCCCAGCCTTCGCCGAGTCCTTGACCTCTATGATGCAGTCGATGTGTCCCTTCCGGTTGACCCACGCCTCGCCGGTATCCGGCCACCAGGACGGCAGCGGGACCGCGACCTCGAAGTCGATCTCGAAGCCCTCGGGGAGCGCACTCTGCAGTGCACCGAACGAGACCTCGTGCAGGAAGTGGCCGACCGCGAAGGTAAGTCCGATGTTCGGTGGCATAGGCTGCGGCTCGTGACCCTCCTGCATGAAGAAGGTCTGCCTTGCGCATGCGACGAAGGCACTCGGCCGGACGCGCCTGGCCTCGTTCGCACGGGTCAGTGCGCCGGACGCCGCCTCGCCGGCCCGCCAGCAGTGATACTTCGCCAGCGACGGCTCGTACACAGTATTGTCCATGCCATGCTTCCAGACCGCAGCCACGAAGCGGCTCCAGTCAGGATATGGCTCATCAGGTATTTGTAGTTTCATTTCTTACTATTCTCCAGACTGTTTCAGCGTTACGAGCGTAGCCAATGATGTCCTCGAAGTGATCAGAATGATACACGCCATTCTGTGCTCGGGCTATCTTCTGCAGGACATTGAGCATGCACACATCTACTGCATCCAGCTCCCCCTGCATCCCGCCCAAGTAGGCCCGCCATAGTCTTGCGGTCCTATTATGATTATCCTCCGGTGGACCATACACCGAACCACGATCAACGACGAGATCGGCCCCGACATCTACGTCAGGGCCGTCCTCTTTAGTCCTCTTCTTAGCCGACACGAGTGAAGCGATACTCGGCATACTCGATGGCACGCCCGTCGATGTTGGTCTGCTCGTGGAACACACTCACATTGACCTTCTCTCCGACCAGATCTCTCATGGTCTTCTCCTTCGCCACATCCTGCTCCCAGATGGCCCGGATGAGTTTCCCGTAGGTGCTCTTACTATGCACCGGGGTCTTGAAGTTCATGAAGGTCGTGAGATCCACATCGGAGCTGGGGCACTCGAAGGTAACCTTGAGGCGAGCTTGAACTCCGCGCTCCTTACTCTTCTCGTGCGGCTCGAAGGCCTGCACATCGGTAATTACACACTCAGGGTAGTTACCCTCAGCAGTCATGGTTTTCTTTCCATCTGCCTCGTCGGGCGTGATGGTCGCATTCAGTATGCTTTCAGCATCAAACATTCTCTTTATCTCCGGTTACGGGCCGTGGCCCTTTGTCCATGGAAGTGAGTAGGTCGAATAGACCCATGTTGCCGTCAGAGGCCAGTGGCTTGGCGGCGAGAAGTCGTTGTATCGCTCCGGCCATGCTCTCCCGTTGTCCGGGAGGCAGGTCGGCCATCTCCTCCAGCATCTCTCGGATGCGGAGGTCAATCAGGTCTACAACTGACTTCTGTTTCACTGTAAGCTCTCGCAGGCCGCATCGTAAACCTCGCTGGAGTATTCGCCACTGTTGGCGACCTCATCCAGCTCGCCCGTGGTAAGGGGTGTGCCGTCCTCCCACTCCGCGTAGGTCATGTATGCATCTACGAAATCGGGGTAGTCCTTAGTGTCCACTCCATCTACCTCAATCGATTTTATGTTGATCTTCTTTACCGCATCCATTTTATTTCCTCTTCTTATGTCGTTAGATCTCGGCCCAGGTCTCGCCCGAGCCAGCTCCCGCCTCGAAGGTCACGCCCCCGAGCACCTCAGGGAAGGCAGCGTCCGCCGCCTCCCGCATTATTCTAGCAACCTCCTCGCCTCTGTCAAGGATGTCGCAAACAATCTCGTCGTGCACTACAAGGATAGGGCGCAGTCCCGCCTCGTCCACGGCGACCAGCGCCTGCCGCATGAGCTCGGCCGCAGTCCCCTGCACGATCACGCTGATCGCCGACCTTGTCCCCTCGCCCGGCCCGAACACCCTAGTCCTGCCGGCGGCCGTCCGGGCCAGCATATCTGCCTCTGCGTCCCGCCATATACCCTCCATCCAGTAGGTAAGAGCGGGCATCGAGCGCCGATACTCGTCGAGGAACCTCTGCGCCTCCACCTTCGTGGCCTTCAGCTCGGAGGCCAGGCGGCGTGCGCCCATGCCATTCAGGATCCCGAAGTTGATCACCTTCGCCCCGAACCGCTCTTGCGGCGAGATATCTGGCACGGCCTTGCCTAGCATCTTGGCTGCTACCTCGGTATGCGGATCCCGTCCCTGCGCGAATGCCTCGAGCAGGACGGGCTCTCCGGCCAGCGCCGCAGCCACCCGCAACTCGACTTGCGAGTAGTCCGCGCCGCTCACGGACCCGGATGCGCCGGTAAAGCACCGCCGGAAATCCATGGCTAGGGAGCCTCCTCGTTTTGGTATCTGCTGCAAATTCGGCACAGCGTAACTGAACCTCCCGGTCTTCGTCCGGCAGGTCTTCACCTCGGGGTAGAGCATCCCGTCTATGGCCAGCTTCGGCAGCGGATCCACGAACGCCGAGACCATCTTGGTCAGCCGGCGCCACTCCAGGATCAGCGCAGCGTAGTGATCGCCGCTATCCCGCATGCCATTCAGGACCACCTTGCTCGTACTCGGGTTCCCCTTGTCCGTCAGGGGAAGCACTCGGCCCTCGCTCCTTAGCCAGGTGGCGATCTGCCTCGGGCTATTCGGGTCTCCCTTCATGCCCGACGAGCGTAGATCCACGAGCGCATCATTCGCCAGACCCCTGAGCCGTCCGCCGAGGCGCCCGAGCCGGTCCTCCAGCAGGCAGACGCCCCTCGCCTCCATCCGATACACAGCCAGCTCGGTCTTGTAGTCCTCTGCCGCAGTAGCCAGTGAGCCCCGCCCCGGCACCTGCGCCATCCGCTGATACAGGAGGGCAGTCGTGAGGCAATCGTCGGCCAAGTATTCCGCAACATCGGCCGGATCCATCTCGAGGATGCGCCCCTGCTTGATCATGTCCGGCGTCTTGATCTTGCTCCAGCCATACACCTTCGCGAAGTGATCGAGCGCAAGGCGGCGCGTCGTATTCCCGTGGTATGCAGCGACCATCGTGTCCTCGGGCGGATACTCCGGGTCGAGGTCGAGCGCATGCATATCGAAGCGCATATTATGTCCGACCAGCCGGAGCCCCTGGACTATGTGCCGGGCCCGCTCGAAGGTGTTCCTATTCAGGATGAAGGCTGTCCTCAGACCTACGGGCAGGAGGCCGATGTAGTGCGCCCGATCCCTGCCTGGCGCCCTCACGTCTAGTCCGTCCGTCTCGGTGTCTAGTGCCCACACTTGCTCTGGCCCGAGCCGCTCGGCGATATGCCGCAGGTCCTCGGGGTCTGTAACCCAGACTGGTTCTGCAAGTGTCTTCATGCTAGGCTCCTTATTGCTGCGTGTAGTGGTCTAGGCAAATGCAGTCGGCGTTTTGCCCGTGTCATCATGACATAGAGTAACCGGATCACATCGTGATTGCGTGTCCTAAGTTTCTCCATGCCCGGCCTCGACCATGGCAGCAGGTAGACATCGTCCGCCTCCGCTCCCTTGGCTGCATGTCCGGTGCATAGCACCAGCTCCTCGGACGCCTTGGCCACGGTCGGCACCACAGCGGTCCGGGTCATCCCCCAGGCCCGGAAGTATTTCGCCACAATTGCGCGGCTATATCCAAGCACGAGCCCCTTCACTGGCCTCGAGTACTCATCCCACGGCATCACGAGGGTCCTATGTCTTGCCCGGAACGAGCTCGAGCCCCGCTTCCAGTAGGACCGGAGCACGCCGGCCGCAAGCGTAGCGACCGGATCCCCTACCCGCCAGCCGTTCTCCATCAGGCGCAGATCGTCTGCGTTAGCGTATGCCGCCGGCAGGGCACCAGACAGAACCCCCTTGCTCGCCGAGAAGATACTCTGCCCCGGATCGCCATACGCATACGCCGTGCCTCCATCGGCCAACATACCCAGCGCCGCACTGACCTCGAGTGCGCTCATGTCCTGTGCCTCATCTATCGCTAGGACACTACACTTCTCGGCCGAAGCCATCGGGCATCCGGTCGCAACACACTTGGCCATCGGCAGGATATACCGGAGTTCGCCCTTCGGTATGGCCTTGTTCAGGTTGAACGGCGCCTTACCCCTGCCGTCCCAGCCATGTAGCACCTGAGCAAGCTCGCTGTCGAGCCGCTTCGGTTGTCGGCTGGGCGCATCCTGGGTGTATTGCTCTAGGGCCGGGTCCATCAGGTGGGCGACCCGCCTCTCTCTGTATCCGGACGTAGCCTGGAATCCTGTAGTAGATCCCGAACTGAAGGGCTTCACGTATGGCCAAGTGAGCGAGTAGACAGTGCCCGATCGCAGGTGCGGCGCCCTCTGCTCGAGGACTCCGGCCGCATCTCGGGTGTATGTGACGATGGCGGCATCGGCCGGCCAGCTCCCTGCCTCGGCAATGATCCGTGTAGTCTTACCCACGCCGGGCGGCCCGTCGATTGCAATGAGCATACTCATCTTAGCCCACGATACCGCAGGTGCGTCATTATCCAGTCTCTAAAGTTATCTGGATGGTCAGTCAGTATCTCCTCTAGGAACAGACAGAACGGTGACCAATCATCTGCGAGACGTTCGTCGAGTGCCTCCTTGTCCATGTCGAACTCCTCCTCTCCGACACTCTCTAATACCTTCGCAAACATATCCTCGCAACGGATCAGGATATTCTTGATTCTCGCTAGTTCTCTCTCTTCTGGTGTCATTTCTTTCTCCGTGCACATTTGGCGCACACAAACCTATTCTGCTCATCAAAGCGTGGATCAGAGTCTAGCTGCCCACTACGAACCTTGATGATATTCTTCCTCGCACAGATACCACATTGCACTGCATGCCACTCGTGGTTCATTGTCTCTCTAGTAATTCCCATTCTTATTTCTCCTTGCTCTAAGGAACAGCTGGTGCCCATTGATTCCAAGAAGTTGTTTGCAGAAGTAGTCGAACTCGGCTGCTCCACGCTTGTCTCTCGCCATCTTGCAGAACGCATACCCGAGTTCCCCTAGGAAAGTACGTATCCCAGGGTGGTAGTATTCCCTATCGTCATCCTCTGTGAGGGTTACCCCGTATGTACCCCGGACAGCCCTTGCGAATGCTGCGCCAAGATCGTGGTTCCCAAAACCCGAACATACATCCTTGTAGTAGGTTCCCTTTTCGTGGCATTCCTCTAACGAGTCGATTTTTTCTTTTTCTTTACCCATCTATTTCTCCTTTTGTAGCCAGCGGTCGTATGCCGAGCCGACATACTCCTGTGTCGTTTGTTCTAGGACTGCAAGAGAGCAGACCCAGACTTTCTTTCCGCCCTTCATTCCACGAAGAGCCTTGTCGAGCAGGTGTTGCTTGACCAGGCGTTTCGCCTTCGGCAGATCACCTACACTTAGCAGAAGCGTCTCCTGAAGTCCAGCAGGAACCACTAAACTCGGTGCCTCGTCTGGTGGCCACACGATGAACGCCTGCGCCGATCCGCTCGGCCTCTTCCCTGTCCATGTATCCAGGAACAGCATGTCGCCGGCGGACATCCGGGCATACTCGTCGAGTATCCCCCAGAACCGCTCCTCCGGCGGGATGCCCATCTGATCCACGCCTCGCTCGGCCTGCAGCATGAAATTTAGGGCCTTCGTCCAGCCGACCTGCACAAAGAGAGGGCTCCGCACAACTGTGTCCGGGTCTGCATTGCCCAGCCGGGTAAGGGTAGGTAGCACTTCGCCGAGGTCCTTGACCTTCGTGACGCTGCTTGCCTCGTTCCGCCGCTTGGCGCTGCCACCGAAGCCGACCTGCCACTCCTTCGTCTTGCCGCTACTGTCCCGCACCTCGCACAGCCAGGGAGTGAAGCCGAAGACGGCGTCGCACTCCTCTCGTATGTCCGTGATGGTCGGGTGCTTCTCCCTGGGGGAGTAGGTATCCGCGTTCTTCCGGCCGGTCTTCCAGCCGCTCTGGACCGCGATCCGGAACTCCCCCTGATCGAGGTTCCCTACCTTCGGCTGGAGCTTGCCCCAGATGGCCTGCAACAGACCCTCGGACGGCTTGCCCGACGGGCCGATGCGCCCCATGATCTGGCCGATCCGGCTGATGACATTGTTCCGTGTGCCCTCGGGTATCTCGTCGATGAGCTCGAGCATGGACAGCAGGTGATGCACCTCGGTAGCGATGCCGCCCTCGGTCGCCCGCTCGTTCTGGCCTGTCCCTCGCCGTGCGAGGATCCGGCTCATGAGTATGTCTGGCGGCTCGGGCATCTCGGCCGGCACCAGCTTGGCGAGGGAGGTGTACCTCCCTGCCTGCCCGTGCTTGTTCGTGACGACGGAGCCCGGCAGCATGATGAGCCGCCGCGCCGGGCCGCTCACTCGCAGCTCGCCGCTGATCCCCCTGCCCAGGTCTATGTCTGCCGGCAACTTCCGTATGTCCGTGTCCTCCGGCAGCCTGAACCAGAAGTGCCATCCGCCGGACGCGCTCCGCACTATGCCCATCCCCTCGGGGCGGGTCTCGCCGGGCGCCATCGCGAACCAGACTGTCTCGAGGTCTGCGCTGTACGCATCGATGTCGATGATGAGCAGCTTGACCGGGTCATCCTCGGCGGGGCATAGCGCCGCGCCGGTCGCATCGCCGGCCGCGACAAGGTGCCCGGCCAGGGTCTCCTGCTCTCCGAGGAAGCGGTCCCATGCCTTGCCGCCCATTGTCCTCGGAAACTTCTGCCTATCCTTACAGGGGAAGATGTGATACCCCTGTTCGCTCAGCGCGAACGCGAGCTCCATGTCACTTTGTGTCTTCATTATCCATGTCCTCTCCGGCTAGTATTTTCCAGACTATGCTGTACATGTGTCCCCACAGCATACTGTGGCCCTCCTCTTCTGTGATTGTTAGTGCATGGGCATACTCGTGCGCAAGCAGTAGCATGGCCATGTCGGTATCTCGCTCGACGCATCCTTTATCGAGCTCGATGATAATAGCAGGTTTGCCCTGGCGCAACCCTACTCTTG
>Ga0114899_1000927_pt1 | contig 18737 bp, 22 predicted proteins | sample MalvireepMed_215_FD_83497 | JGI IMG/M metagenome (GOLD analysis project Ga0114899, IMG submission 83497) | Marine viral communities from the Global Malaspina Expedition - Malaspina viral metaG DeepMed_215 | ecosystem: Environmental > Aquatic > Marine > Oceanic | place: Mediterranean Sea...
AGTAGTCGTTATTTATGCCAAAAGACAGTCAATATAAAGCTTGGCGCTACTTTTGAATTTACCTAATAACTGACGTTAACTCATCCGACCAATTAATTCAAACGATTGTTTGAATTCGATGATTTGAACTTATTATGAACGGCTAATTCAGATTATTGACTGGCGTATTAAGCTTTTCTAATACATGTGGAATTTTAATATCTATTGGAGGAAAGCGGCCTAAATCAGTCCAACGCAAATTAGGGTAATGAAAGTCTGAACCACTAGAAGCCAGTAATCGATTTTTTTCTCTATGTAATTCAAGCCATTCCATTTTATCTTTATTCAAACTTGGATAAGAAAGCTCTATGGCGTCTCCCCCTTCACAGGCAAAAGATTCAATCAGATAACTTAATTTACGATTTGAAAGCGGGTATCGAGTTGGGTGTGCTAAAACAGCAGTTCCACCGGCTTGTTTAATTAGCTGAATAGCTTCATCCATGGGTATCCAATTTTTACTCACTTTAACTCGACCTTGTTTACCGATATAACGTTTAAAGGCTTGTTGCATATCTTTTGCAAAACCGAGCTGTACAAGCGAATTGGCTATATGAGTACGAGTAACAACTTGCTTTACATTGTCTTGTAGTGATTGATATACCCCTTCAACACCGCATTTAATCAATTTAGCATCTATCGCCTTTGCCCGTGTCCAGCGCTCTTCTTGTTGTTGGCTTAGTCTATTAATAAGATGAGTGTTTTCTCTATCAAGCCCTAAGCCAACGATATGAATTTCTCCATATTCAGCCAAAGCTGAAATTTCGATTCCATTGAGTAAGTGAATTGGTAGGTGATTATCAGTAATATACTGCTGAGCGGCCTTTAAACCGCTAATCGTGTCATGATCAGTTAAAGCCAAAAGCTCAATGTTTCGCTCTAGTGCGTAATTCACTAAATCTAATGGTGATAACTTCCCGTCTGAAAAATCGCTATGACAATGAAAATCATATTTCATCTGTTAACTCATTGCTTATATCTATATGAGACCATTGTATCACTAGCGAGCAAAATCATATCAAGGTATTATCGGCCTCTTATCTAATTGTTGATAGTTGTATAACTAATAATACGAGCGCTATTTATGAAGTTTTTTCTCGATTTTTTTCCGATTCTTATTTTTGGTGTGATTTATTTCTATTCTGGTGCGGATAAGCCTATCTATCCGGCAGTGCAAGGGTTGATGATAGCCTCTGTTATTCAGACAATTGGTACGCGACTGTTAACCGGTCAATTTGAAAAACTTCATCTTTGGATACTAGCAATTACTTTAGTATTGGGCACATTAACTCTTTTATTTAGAAACCCGGCTTTTCTTATTTGGAAAACAAGCGTTGTTGTTTGGGTCTTTGCTGCCGCATTCTTTTATACACAATTCGTCACAAAGAAACCATTGATTCAAAAAATGTTGCAATCGATTGTAGAGGATGTTGATGTGCCAGACTCGGCATGGTTTCCAATCAATATCACTTGGCCAGTCACTCATATCTTATTTGGCTTTATCAACCTTTATGTCGCATTTAACTTCACAGAAGCGTTTTGGGTAAAATTCAAACTCTTCGGTATTCCGACTATGACATTCGGTTTAGTCGCTTTTTCTTTATATAAGTTGTTTCCTTATTTCCCGGTTGAAGAAGAAGAGAGTGAGGGCGAGAAAACTAAAATTGAGTCAGGCAAACTAGAGCCAGACAGTGAGAAAAAATAAATGTTATACGCAATCATATCCCAAGATATAGAAAACAGTTTGCCGTTAAGAAAAAAAGCACGAGAAGCTCATATCGAAAGATTAAATGAGTTAAAGCATCAAGGTCGACTTATTTTAGCCGGCCCTCATCCAGCAATAGATAGTCTTGAACCGGGTGAAGCTGGATTTAGCGGTAGTTTAGTCGTCGCAGAATTTGAAAGTTTAGTTGTTGCCGAAGGTTGGGCAAATTCTGATCCTTACATTAAAGCAGGTGTGTATAAAAACGTTACAGTTAAACCTTTTAATAAAGTTCTTCCTTAGGAGTCGGTTATTTTGAACAACCAAGAACGGATAAAACAAATGGATAAGCTTCTGACTGAAGCATTATCTCCATTACAGTTGCAAATTACTGACGACAGTCATTTACACGCAGGGCACGCAGGCGCCCAATCGGGGAAGGGGCACTTTACAGTCTCTATTGAAAGCAATATTTTTACTGGCCTTTCACGATTAAAGCAGCAGCAACTAGTTTATTCAGCTTTAGGCAATATGATGCAAACCGATATTCACGCACTCATCATCAAAATACAAAGTTAACAAGCACAAAAAAGCGCATACAAAATGCGCTTTTTTGATCATCATTACAATTAATAAATTAAACGTTAAAAATACTCGAAAGAGAAAGCCCTTGACGCTCAAGCATAAACCTTAATCGACGTAAGGCTTCAACTTGTATTTGACGAACTCTCTCACGAGTTAAACCAATTTCATAACCAACGTCTTCCAAAGTAGCGGCTTCATAGTTTAATAAACCAAAACGGCGTGAAAGCACTTCTTTTTGTTTCTCGCCTAATTGGTTTAACCAAAATTCGATACTTTGTTTTAAGTCCTGATCTTGTAATCTATTGGAAGGCCCGCACTCTCGTTCATCGGCGATAGTGTCGAGTAAAGGCTTATCGTTATCAGCGCCAATAGGACAATCAACTGATGAAATACGCTCGTTTAAACCAAGTAATCGTGCAACAGTTTCAACCGGCTTACCCAGCTTTTCGGCAATATCTTCCGCTGTAGGCTCATGATCCAGCTTTTGCGCTAACTCGCGTGAAGCTCGAAGATAAACATTTAACTCTTTGACCACATGAATAGGAAGACGGATAGTACGCGTCTGATTCATTATTGCTCGTTCAATAGTCTGACGGATCCACCAAGTTGCATAAGTAGAAAAGCGGAAACCTCTTTCTGGGTCAAACTTTTCTACCGCACGAATAAGACCTAAATTACCTTCTTCGATTAAATCTAATAAGGCAAGGCCTCTATTATTATAACGTCTGGCTATTTTTACTACCAAACGAAGATTACTCTCTATCATCCGCTTGCGAGATTTTTCGCACCCTTTTAATCCTTTACGAGCAAAATAAACTTCTTCTTCTGCGGTTAATAACGGAGAAGCACCAATTTCCCCTAAGTACATTTGAGTTGCATCAAAGCCACCTTCTCTTCGGCTCGAAGTTTTACTGGTTTTTTCTTTGGCTATTTTTTCTAACTGTGCGGTACTGGGCTCGACTAGCTTTTTAGTTGCTTTTGCAACCGATTTTTTAACAGCCTTTTTTATTGGCTTGGATTTTTTAACGGTTGCAGATTTCTTAACTGTTTGACATGGACTAACTTTTTTTGCATTTTTTACTGCCATAACTTGCTCTCCACCATGAGGACAAATGTCCCAAAAAATGAAACTATCAAGCTTTCCCGACCATCCAAGCTCAATAACCCCGGCTTATACCAACTAGTACTTTTTATTTAACTACTTTTTTAAAGTTATAAGTTAACGTTTTTTTATAGCCGTACATAGTTTATCGACACGTATTTATATAACTTTAGGTTTTTAAAAAGAACTTTCATCCTATTTAAAACTTTTTTCAGGTAAGTAGTTGAGCGGATCAACTGGCTTACCTTTATAGCGAATTTCAAAGTGCAATTTACTCCTTTGAGCTCCACTATTGCCAACGTCAGCAATTCTTTGCCCTGACTTAACAATTTCATTCTCTGACACATGAATCTTATCGTTATGGGCATAAGCACTTAAGTAATTCTGACTATGCTTGATAATCACCAAGTTTCCATAACCTCTAAGCCCACTACCTTCATATACCACCCTACCAGGTGCAGTTGCCCTAACAGGCTGACCTAATACAGCATCTATATCTAGGCCTCTACTAGCATTTGATTTGGTTGAAAAGCGGGTTAAAATTTTTCCATTGGTCGGCCAAATCCACTTAAGTGGCTTGTCTTTTATGACGCGTTTACTTTTCGTTTGAACAGAAGCAACCGCTGATTTGTTTGAAGTTGGGCTTAATTTTGATGAGCTTAATTTATTGTTACTTGTTGTGTTCCTAGAATTATCTTGATTTTTTAAAGGGCTACTTTTATTAGTTACAATCGTTTTGTTGAGTACTTCCTGATTAATAGCCATCAACAATGACTCAGCGTCGAAGAATTTTTTTTGAGGTTTCTTTACTAGTGAAAGTTTTTGCCCTGGATATATCAAATTATTTTTTAAATGGTTGATCTTGGCTAACTCTGTGTAATCGACAGAATAATACCAAGCAATTGAGAATAATGTATCTCCCGCCTTAACAGTGTAAAAACTAGGTTTTAATGAATTAGTTGATGCTTGGTGAGAGAATGTTTTTGCAGAGGACTTACTTGAAATATCGAAAACTGGTGCGGGGGAGTTATGAGAGCATCCTAGCAACAAACTCATAGTTACCAAAAGTGTAATTAATTTTTCTTTACTATACTTAACTTTCACAAAATATCTTCTTAAATGTCCGCCTAATTAATACGAAAACAATGAATTAACTTGTACTACACATCCTGTGTTACAGCTAACTAACGATCAAAGATAATGTTAATCAAAACAAATAGTTGAGAAAATAATCTAGCCTTTTTGGGTTTTAATTGCATTTAATTAAACGCGTTAAACCTTTGTTTTGACTAAGTATTAAATATATTTGTACAGTAAATAAACAGAAATAGCAACAACCACTAAACCCCATCCAAGATAATCAATAATTTGGTGTAATTTCTGTTCCATTTTTTCGCCACCTAACTTCATTAAACCTGCGACCAGGTAAAATCTTCCAGCTCGCCCTACGACAGATGCCACGATAAACTCGCTTAAAGAAATAGGGACAATACCAGCACTTATTGTCACTAATTTATATGGAATAGGCGCAAATGCTGATAAAAAAACAATCCATGCTCCTTCTTTTTCAACTTGCGCTGCAACATCTTTAAACGAATCTAAATTATTCATCGATATTAACAACGGTTCTATAGTGCTAGTAAACAATAAGCTCCCTAAATAATAGCCAAATACTCCCCCTAGAACACTGGTTATGGTCGCGATCAACGCATAATGCCAAGCTCTATCCAAACGAGCTAAACACATTGGAGCAAGCATGACATCAACCGGGATCGGAAAAATTACCGATTCAGAAAAACTCATAATTCCGAGATAGTAAGTTGCGTATTTATGTTTTGCCCACTTTAAACACGCCTCGTACATTTTGGTAAATATTTTCATAAAAATATACCACTCACCATCAAACTACTACTCCGCCAAGTAATGGGACAAACTTAACTTCCTCAATTTGCATTGACGAAGTACCTTCTTCAGTTTTCTCTAATAGATGGAGTTGTTGGTCACCATTAGGCATAGTTACCGGGATCACCATTCGACCGCCAATGGCAAGTTGATCAATTAGCGCTTGCGGCACTTGATCGGGTGCAGCTGTCACAATAATTGCATCAAAGGGTGCTTCAGTTTCCCAACCTAAATAACCGTCTCCATGGCGATGAGTAATATTTGAAAGTTGTAATAAATCAAAGCGCTCGATGGCTTTCTTTTGTAACGGCTGAATTCTCTCAATAGTAAAAACTTGTTCGGCAACTCCCGATAAAACACTGGTTTGATAACCGCACCCCGTACCAATTTCTAAGACCTTCTTCATATCACCACTCATCACTAGTAGTTCAGTCATTCTAGCGACAATATAAGGCTGAGAAATCGTTTGACTCATTCCGATGGGTAATGAGACGTCTTCGTAAGCTCGGTGAGAAAGCGCTTCATCGATGAAAATATGTCTGGGTAATTTTTCCATCACTGATAATACTGTCGGCTCAATGATACCTTTATCACGCAGCCTTTGAATTAATCGGTTACGTGTACGCTGTGATGTCATGCCGATACCGGCGAGTTTTTTGGAATTCATATTATTCTTATTATCAATGTTGAATAAAGCCTTTTGCATATGGCTGATTAGTTTATGGGTTATAAATCAGCCAGCCACTCTTTAACTGAATCAAAACTTTGATAAGCAGTAAAATCAACGGTTAATGGTGTAATCGAAACATACCCCTGAGCAATGGCGTAAAAATCAGTCCCCTCACCGATATCTTGCGGCTCACTTGGCGGTCCAATCCAGTAAACTTTTTTTCCTTTGGGATCAGTCGCGGGCACAATGGTATCAGCTCTATGACGACAACCCAACCGAGTTAGGCGATATCCTTTAATTTCTGAAAATGGAATATCAGGCACGTTAACGTTTAAGATGATATTGGAGGATAAACTAAATTGCTTCATTCTTAATAATATTTTAGACATTACTTTGGCCGCAGTTTCGTAGAATTCACATTGGCTGCTCGCTAAAGACAACGCTACTGCCGGAAAGCCCATACTGCGCCCTTCCATGGCGGCAGCAACAGTGCCAGAATACATCACATCGTCAGCTAAATTAGCACCGCGATTGATCCCAGAAATCACCATTTCAGGTTTTTGCGTCATTAAACGATGCGAGCCTAAATGAACACAATCGCAAGGGGTGCCAGTTACCGAATAAAAACCACTGTCTAATTGTTCACAATAAAGCGGTCTATCGAGGGTTAATGCAGAACTACTACCACTACGATTTTTATCTGGTGCAACTACAGTGACCTGATGGTCTTGGTTAATTTGAGCGGCCAATATTTTTATTCCTGGCGCATCTACCCCGTCGTCATTACTGATCAATATATTTATTTTATCAGTCATGGGCCTAACTCTTCTTCTATTGTTGAAACTGGTTTTATTGCAGAGTCATTAACAAGGAATAACTCTTGTAATAAAGAGGTAGCAAAACTGCCAGATGGAAGGCTAAACTCAATGATGACATGATCGCTTTCTAACTTTGTCATTTTTAACCCATTAGGAATAACTCGCATTGGTCTCCTAGCAGAAGATAAACGCGCCTTATCTAACCCTTTAAGCCAAAGTGTATGGTTTTCTAATGCCTCTAACTCGTGAGCTAAAGCATCACCAATAGCTTCTGATTTTTGTGAGCCCGCGAGCCAACCGCTTATGTGAATATCACCATCGTTAAATCGCTGTTTAATATCGCCTTCAGCCTGTTCACAAACAAAATAAGACTGAGAACCTGACAGGCTTAAACAGTCGCCAGCCAACACACGACCCCAACTTTGTTTATTAATTCTTTCTGCTAACATCAAATTAAAAAGGTAAGAACGTGCTGCTGATAGATAAAGTCCTTTTTTATTACGCGAACGAACCCTGATCTCATTATTAAATAACTGCTTGGCTTTAACCAAATTATTACCATTATGCCCAAAGCGCTGGTAACCAAAATAATTTGGAAAACCATCAGTTGATATTTTATCCAAAAGCGCCTGATTAATTTCTCCCGAAAGTTGGCTCACTTTAATGACAAAATGATTATTTTTAATCACGCCTTTTCGAAGTTTCTTGTTATGTCTTATCGATTGAAGCACTCGGAAAGAATCATTATCTAAATCGTCAAATTCAGCCTGACTAACCTCGTTCACTTTTCCAGGAAGATGCAAACTAAACCATTGGCGAGAAATGCTATGACGATCTTTTTTTCCAGCATATCCAACATCTTGTGAGCGTAATTTAAAATATCTCTGAAGTTCATCGGCTACCCACTGACTATTACAACAACGCTTTTCAATATATAAGAATAAATGCTCCCCTTCACCACGGGGTTCAAATGATAGCGTTTCGTTTACTTCAAAGTCTGAGTAGTGCTGCCTGATAGTGCCTTTTATTATTGGTTTTATATTTACTGTGGGTAAATTTTCGACATGTTTATCAAATGAATCTAAATCAGCTTCATCAACGTCACTAGTCATTTGGTAGCTGCCTTATTAAGTAAAGTCACAGCGTGAACAGCGATCCCCTCTTTACGGCCAACATACCCAAGCGCTTCTGTTGTGGTCGCTTTAATATTAACTTGGTCTACTGTCAGCTTTAAATCTTGCGCAATATTTTCTCTTATCGCATTAATATGAGGTGACATTTTTGGCGTTTGAGCAACCACAGTAACATCCAAATTATTGACCAAATAGTGTTTGTCAGAAATTAAACAAAATACTCTTTTAAGTAGTTCACGACTATCTGCGCCTGCGAATTTCTGCTCAGTATCAGGAAAATGTTGCCCTATATCACCAAGTGCAGCTGCGCCAAGCAATGCATCGCAAACAGCGTGCAGTAATACATCACCATCAGAGTGGGCTATCAAGCCCACTGGATGCTCAACCTTCACACCGCCGAGGATTAGTGGTTTGTTTCCGCCAAATGCGTGTACGTCAAAACCATGTCCTATTCGGATCATGTTTTATTTCTCCAAAATTAGCATAACAGTATAAATGATGAGGTTTATTTTAATGCTTCATTAACAGGGATACAATCTTGAGTTTGATTTTCATAAACCAAGCAAATTATCTGGCTTAATCTAGCATTGGAAGAGTACAATTGTGCAATATTTTTTCCTATCATTATTTACATAATAGTATAACTGGAGTTGCATAATGTTTGACCAACTGAACGCTTTACCAGCCGATCCATTATTGGGTCTTATTAGCGCTTTTCGAGATGATCCAAACCCAAACAAAGTTGATCTCGGTGTCGGTGTTTATCGAGACGAGTCTGGACATACCCCAATAATGACTTCGATTCAAAAAGCAGCTAAACAACATATGGAAAAAGAAGATAGCAAAACCTATATTGGTCCTGGCGGCGTTGTCGGTTTTGTCGAAGGCATTAAGCAACTCGTTTTAGGTAATGAATCATCTGCACTTTCGAGCTCACGCCTAGCAGGCCTTCAAACCCCAGGTGGTTGCGGTGCACTTCGAGTTGGTTCAGAATTATTAATGCGTTTAAAAGGTGAGTTAACGGTATGGGTCAGCGATCCAACTTGGGCGAACCATATACCTCTTATAAACTCTGCAGGTTTAAAAATAAAAACCTATCCGTATTTTGACCCAAGCACAGGCGCGGTTAATTTTGAAGCAATGGATCAAAAACTCGCTGAGTTCGGTCCAAATGATATCGTCTTATTACATGGCTGTTGCCACAATCCCACTGGCGCAGATCTCTCTTTTGAGAACTGGCAGCGAATTGCAGAGCGAGCTTCAAAGCAAGGCTTCATTCCATTTGTCGACATAGCTTACCAAGGCTTAGGCGATGGTTTAATTGAAGACGTCAAAGGGGTTCGTTATTTATCAGAACAAATTGAAGAAATGGTGATAGCCACTTCTTGCTCAAAAAACTTTGGTTTGTATCGTGAGCGTGTCGGTACATTATTAATCCAGACTAAAGATTCAAACCAAGCGAATGCGCTGCAGACTCAAATTCAAGACGTCGCCAGAGCAAACTATTCAATGTCACCAGCTTACGGCGGATTTTTAGTCGATACTGTTTTAAACGACAGCTCTTTGCGCACTGAGTGGGAAAACGAGCTTAACGCTATGGCCATACGAGTTAAATCCTTAAGAAGTGGATTACTTGAAAAAATTCAACAGAAAGATATTGAAAAAGACTTTAGCTTTATTACTCAGCAAAAAGGTATGTTCACTTATTTAGGCATCAATAAACAACAAGTTCGACAGCTTCGGGATGATTTCTCGATTTATATGGCTGATTCAAGTCGGATCAATGTGGCAGGTTTAAATACTCAATGTTTAGATTACGTTGCAGATGCTTTAAAAGCTGTACTTTAAACAGATATTAAAACAAGTACTAACAAAAATTATTAATTAATCCCCATAAAAAAGCAGAGCCTAGGCTCTGCTTTTGAAGTTTCTTGATTTTATACTGGTTTTAAATCAGCCAATAGCAAGCTACATTCCAACAACTCTAAAAATAGAATGTCAAGATTAATACTTTACCAAATCAGTGAGAAAAATAACTCCACTGCACTTAGCTTACACATTTGCATACCATTTTGAGCAACATGCTCAACTTGATATCCATGACTATCAAGCACTGCGAAAATAGTACTCAGCATAGCCAAAGCGATAATCAAACTCACTTTACTAGTTTTTTTGGCACTCTTTCTATTTAAAACCATTTCATTTCACCTTTGTGTAGATTGGTTAATAATCACACATCTGACCACTAAAATCAAGATTCATCTCTGAAGCGTCTTGTGTATATTGCCGCAGCTATGAATACTGCCGCCACCGCTAAACCAGACCAGAAGTCGCTATTTGTGAAGACTTTAGTCCAATGCATCGCATTCTCTTCAAGCATATGTCCTCCGATACTCTGGTTAAAACTATCATTTTGGATAGCAAAACCTTGCTGAAATCGATAGCCCAACATTTCTAAAAAGCGAATCGTATGGAATAAGTACCCTTCAGCAGCTACTATCATTACCATTGGAATTGCAGCCCACATAAACGCGACTCTTTTAGCCCACGCCGAAGCTAACATTAACCAGCCCCAAAGTGGTGCCATCCATAAAGTCGACATAATCAATGAGAAGAATGAATTAAAAATCACACTAAACAAGTCAGATGCAGCCCAAATAGACAAGCCTGAACTACCGCCGAACCATGCAACAACAGTGGCAAATACTAATAAAAATAACTGAAAGACAGTAATAACTACAAAATATGACACTGGAACCATCAGGCAAATCGCTACTAATTTTGATAAAACCGTAGCAGTATCTGAAACAGGCAAAGATTTCCAGAACAAGATGCTTCGATCTTTTCTTTCATCATATAGAGAGCCTAAAGCAAAGAATATACTGATAATTATCATTACTCCGCCGAATAACATAACAGGAGAACTTAAACTTGTTTGAACAATTTGTTCTCTTTCTTCAGCGCCCATTCCTTCCATATGCTTCATTAAAACCGGTAATTTTTCTGCAACTGAAACGCGATCGCCGTTTTCACCAACAATATTATTTCCAACAATTGCATCACCGGTCAAAGCTCCAAGTAACATCAAACCCGCAAAAACAGCAGCCATAATTGCGGGAGTCTTAAAAATAGCCCCACGGTGTTCCCAATACTCTCTTTTTACTAATGCTTTAAAAGATTTCATTATTTGTTCTCCTTCATCTTAGCAACAAATAGATCGGCAACACTCGGCGAGTGTAACTCACCTAAAGTCTCCAATGCGTCTCGGTCAACACCTTCAAACAAATAAACTTTACGCCCGAATACGTCTCTTTCCATTACTGGATTTAACGCTTGAGCTTTATCTATGTCCTCTTTACTCACCATCACTTCAACATACTTCTCACTGACTTCATCCATTGAAGCATTAAGTACTATTTCACCATCTTTGATGAAAATTAAGTCAGTTAATAAATTTTCTACTTCTTCAATTTGATGAGTAGTAACAATAATACTGCGGCCTTCATCGAAAAATTCTGCTAATAATTGGTTGTAAAACTCTTTACGATACAAAATATCTAAGCCGAGAGTCGGTTCATCTAGCACTAACAACTCTGCCTCAATAGACATAACTAGAGCTAAATGTAGCTGAGTGATCATTCCTTTTGATAACTCTTTTACTTTTGAATCCCATGAAATTTTAGTTTTGCTTAAAAAGTATTTTGCTCGCTCTAGGTTAAAATGAGGGTGAACTTCAGTCACAAACTCAACCGCTTCTTTCACTCTTAACCATCTCGGTAATACTGCTACATCAGCAATAAAACATACTTTTTGCATTAATTGATGACGCTGTTTAGAAGGATCTAAACCAAGAATTTCTAATTCTCCATCAAAAGAGGTTAGCCCAAGGATTGCTTTTAATATTGAGGTTTTTCCTGCCCCATTAGGACCAACTAACCCAACAATTTTGCCGCGCTCAACTGTAAAATTTACATCTTTGAGTGCTTTAAATTTACCGTAAGTTTTATTTAAGTTTTTAGCTCGAATGATTGTACTCATGAGAATTCTCCATCATTCATGGCCGAATTTGATTCTACAGAGTCACTATTTGCCGCAGTTTGAGGTAGCTCTTGAACTGACAAGCCCAATCGTTCAATTCTAGTCATTATCTTAGGCCACTCAACTTGAAGAAATTGTCTCTTTTCGTCTTGATATAACTTATCTTTTGCCCCTTCAGTAACAAACATCCCCAATCCTCGCTTTTTTACTAAAATTTGACCATCAACTAACTCTTGATAAGCCTTTGATACAGTTAACGGGTTGATCTGATAATCAGCTGCAACCTGTCTAACAGAAGGCACGGCCTCTCCTTCTGTCACCTCACCGTCCATAATCAACTCAACTACTTTTTCTTTGAGTTGGCGGAAGATGGGAGTTTGGTCATTCCACTTCATCGCGTTCATAAATATCTCTCGCTTAGGTTAGGTTAATAACACTGCTTGGTGTTGTATGTAACTATAACACCGCCTCAGTAATTTAGCCAAGCTCAAAGTATTACAAATAATTTCATTCTAACTCATTGTTAATTAACCAATTTATTGATTATAATATTATAACCCAAACATTTGTTAACATTTAAATGCCTCAATTCAGTTCTCGTACATCACTAATAGCATTAATTTTTTTATTAATGTTGGTCATAAGTGGGCAAATAAGCATAACAATCAGCTTATTACTTGGGCTGCTTTATTCACTTGTTATTGGTAACCCTTTTAAATTAGAAACACAAAAAACTTCTGCTTTGGTACTAAAACTCAGCGTAGTCATCATGGGCTTTAGCCTAAATATCAAGGATATATTCACAACTTTAGAAACAGGATTTTTGATCACCATTTTAACCATCGCTTTTGCAATAATATTAGGATTAATGATTGGACGACTTTTGAAAGTTGAGCATAAATTATCATTTCTAATTGCTGGAGGCACCGCTATTTGTGGAGGTAGTGCAATAGCTGCTCTGGCTCCAGCAATTCAGGCAAAGCCAAATCAAATATTCATATCCATCACCATTGTCTTTATGCTGAATGCGATTGGTTTATTAGTTTACCCGGAACTTGGTTATTATTTACAACTTAATCAATCCGAATTTGGCTTATGGGCAGCACTCGGCATTCACGATACCAGTTCGGTTGTTGGTGCGGCAGCAATTTATGGTGAAGAAGCATTAAAAGTCGCTACCACCAATAAACTAGCTCGCGCTTTATGGATCATTCCATTAGTTCTTATGGCGGGAATATTTTTTAAGAATAAGCAGTCCAACAGTAAGTTCCCATTATTCATTCTATTTTTTGTTGCTGCCAGTTTAATTGCCACTTTTCTCCCCACGCTTTCGTTCGCTTTTGAATACGCTCCTTTGATAGCTAAGAAAGGTATGGCAATTAGTTTATTTTTGATTGGAGCTGGCTTTACCAAAGAAACATTAAAAGAGATTGAGTTAAGAGCCTTGTGGCAGGGTATTAGTTTGTGGCTGTTGGTGTCTGTTTTTTCATATTGGCTAATTACATTCAGCTGAATAATAGTCAAACAATGAAAAAACTACAGTTCAATAAAAAACAATTTCTTTCTTGGCTATTTCAGCTAATCCTTTTGGCGTTTGTTTTTTATACCGCCAGTTGGTATCAACAAAGAAATATGTTGGTAACCGGTGAAAAAATTAAACAAAGCCAATTAAGCTTATTATCAATCACAGGCCAAGCTAAACATTATCAACTAGATAATGGAAAAAATGATACCTTCATTTATTTTTTTGCCCCTTGGTGTAGTGTTTGTCACGCATCCATAGACAACTTAGAAAATATTTACCGTTCAAAACCAGAAGCAATTGAAATAATTGTGATTGCTTTAGATTGGAGCTCAATTGATGAAGTTGATGAGTTTTTATCACAGCACGAATTAACCATGCCAATTTTGTTAGGAACTAATCAAGTGATGAAAAACTTCAAAATTAAGGCTTTTCCAAGTTATTATTTGATTTCACGAAATGGGGAAATTGTATCTAAAAATATGGGATATACAACTGAACTAGGGATCAACTGGCGAATATTGTTTAATCGCTAAACGATAGTTATTTTCTTGCTGAGTTATTATGCAGACTTTGTATAAATGCTTTTCTGGGCGACACTTTTCCACTTATAGAGTGTACTCACCTGTGAAGGCTCTTCACAAGAACCACATGATGACCCACAAATACCGCCTAACTCAATTCGTTCAAGTCTTCCTTTCTTTAGCCATTGATCGAGCATACTTAACATCATCGCTTCAGAAACATAGAAATGTTTCGACAGATCAGACAGTGTCATTTGCTCGCGTTGTTGTAATAATTTCTTAATCTGAATTAACATGTTTGTTTCAACCTATCTGGCATTTGCCGCTAGGCGTTTATTTGAGCTTGTTTTCTGGCCTAAATATTTAAGATACAAAAAATTAACTATATGCAGAACCACAAAGAAGATAATCCAGCTAATTGCAGATATGGGTGACTTAGTAACCTGCCCTATTTGATAACAGATAGTGGCAAAACTATAAGCTAAGAAAGTTGACCATATTACACTAAAACCAGTCCACTTCATTCCTGTCTCTTTCAAGGTTGCTCCAACCGCTGAGACACAAGGCGCGTAGAGCAAAATAAATAATAAATAGGCAAAAGCACCCAAGGTGCCATCAAAAGAGCGACGAAGCACATCAAACAAATTTAATTCAACTTCTTGTTCCGTCGCAACAGCGTCCAAATCGCTCAATTCACCCACTTGAATTCCAATAGGATCTGACCAGCTCTGTCCTTCGCCAAAAAAGTTGTCAGATAAATTTTCAGGGATAGTCTGTACAGCTTGTTTCAACTTAGTACTTAGATCAAAAACTTCTGGTTGCTCTGCATTTTGATTAAGTTGACTCGAATAAAGACTATCGATGGTGCCTACAACGACTTCTTTGGCAAAAAGACCAGTAAAAAGCCCGACAGTTGCCGGCCAGTTTTCTTGTTTGATCCCCATTGGTGAAAAAGCAGGCGTAAGTTTTTTTCCAATATTAGCCAATACTGATTTTTCTGTATTTTCATTACCAAAAGTGCCGTCGTTGCCCAATGAATTTAGAAAGCTTAAAACCACAACAACTAAAACAATCATTTTACCTGCACCCAATACAAATGAACTAAGCTTCTCCCAAGTTTTTAATAATACATTGCGCAAACTTGGCAAATGATACGCAGGAAGTTCCATGATAAAAGGGGTATTCTCACCTTGTAATAAAGTATGTTTAAGCATAAGGCCAGTCATTACCGCAACAAAAATACCAATCAGGTACAAAGCAAAAATCAGATTCTGTGCGTTATCTTGAAAAAACGCCGCGGCAAAAAGAATATATACAGGTAAACGAGCGCCACAAGATATAAAAGGACTCATCATAACGGTCATAATCCGATCTTTTTCATACTCTAATGAACGAGTCGCATAAATAGCAGGTACTGTACAACCTAGGCCTACCATTAAAGGGATAAAAGATTTTCCAGGTAATCCTATAGACTGCATAAAGCGGTCCATTACAAATGCTCCACGAGCTAAATAACCTGTATCTTCAAGTACAGATAAAAATAAATATAAACTACCTATTATAGGAATAAAGGTCGATACAACTTGCACTCCCCCACCTACACCATTGGTCAAAATGGTAATTAACCATTCTGGTAACCCCAGTCCAACCAACCAAAGCGCGGCGCCATCGACTAATACAGCCCCTACCGCTTGGTCAAAAAAGTCAATAAATGCACCACCAAAATTAATCGTAAAAACAAACATTAAATAGGTAACAAATAGGAATAATGGAATTCCCAAGTATTTATTTAAGAAAAAGCTATCAAGGCGAGCCGACAAACTGCGAGATACTTGTCCGTTTTTATGGACGCAGCACTCTATCCAATGCAAGATCTTATTAAAACGTGCGTCAGCTATCGCTATGTCAATATCTTCACCGTAAGCCTCATCAAGTGGCTTGGCAATTTGTTTAGCTTTCCGGTTAAGCCTTTCTGGTAATTCAATTGTTTTGTCTTCTAGAACTCGTAGCGCCAACCATTTGCTTCTAACTTTTCTTTCTTCAGCATGATCTGACAGTAAAACGACAAGTTGTTCAAATACTGACTCAAGTGGTTGCTCGAATTCTAATTCAAAATCTAATACAGTCTGAGAAGATTTTATAATTTCAGTCAACTGCTCCTTTACAGAGTCAATATTTTTAGCTTTATTGGCTGAAAAAGGCAACACAGGACAACCGAGCAAGGTTGACAATTCTTCAATATCGATTGTTGTTTTATTTTTGCTAGCAACGTCCATCATGTTGAGCAAGATGACCATCGGTTTACCCATTTCAAGCAATTGGGTTGTTAAATAGAGATTTCTTTCAATATTGGATGCATCAATGATATTAATGATCAAATCCGCTTCAGACGACAAAATAAAGTCACGTGCAATTTTCTCATCTAAAGCAACGGACTCATCAACCACATCCAGAGAGTAAGTACCGGGTAAGTCGACTACTTTATAGTTATTCTTTTGCTGATTAAATTGACCAACTTTTTTTTCTACGGTAACACCAGGCCAATTTCCAACTTCATGACGAGATCCTGTCAATAGGTTAAATATTGTGGTTTTACCGCAATTAGGATTACCGCATAAAGCGATTGTGGGATAAGTTGTTGTAGACTGAGACATCTGACTAAAAAACCATGCTCAAAGCTTATAACTAATTGATAGTAAAGAAAATTAAATCGTTGAACCTAAAAGTTCAACTTGAATACCTTGAGCTTCATTTTGACGTAAACTAAGAGAGAAGCCTCGTAAAGCTAACTCAAGCGGGCCGCCCATTGGGGCTTTTCGTGTAACATCTATTTCGATGCCAGGTGTGACTCCCATAGATAAGAGCTTTCGTCTAAAAACGCTTCCGGCCGCTCCGAGACTAACGACTTTGACTTTTTGTTTAACATTAACATCGGCCAAACATTGATTCATTATGCTCTCCACAAGGCCACAAAATGTGGCACAACGGTTTACAAATTGATTAAACCGCTTTTGCTTACTCTATGATTCAAAGCTTAGTCTAAATGCGAATTATTTGCAACTAGATTTGCAAATGATAATGATTATTATCTTCATTCGCATTGATAATATAAAATAGTTAAAACTATTGCTTCTCAAATAACATCACGAAGCGGTCAGTATTTCGACGAATGCTTGGGTCAAATACACCAATATTAAGTGGATCTTCAGGGTTGGAAAGCAACTTTGACGTCTTTATCAAATTAAATCCTCTTTGTGTCAAATCTCTTTTTACGAAAGCCCCTTCAATTCTATGCAGCTTTTTAGCCTGAGTGCTACCAGCACCTTTGGCAGCATTGTGGTCAATAATAATTAATTTTCCACCCGTTTTTAATGATTGGTGTAACTGCGGCATAACTTGCTCGGCAGTGACAGTCCAGTTCTTATCTACCAAAAATAGATCGTGATACCCCAAGACAAAAAATATCACATCATATTGTTTTGTGCCTAACTGTAATGAATCGGCTTCGCTCATTAGTTTTTCAACATTAGTTAAGCGGTTATTTGCAAGTCGAGTTTTTAACGCTTTTCCTACATAGGCTAAATAAGCCTGATTATTATGCAGAGTAACTTTTCCTGTCGAACCAACAACTCGCGAAAGAAGCTCGGTGTAATAACCACCTCCTCCAAAAAAATCTAAAACTTGATCACCACTTTTAACTCCAACAAAATTAATTATTCCTGAAGGTTTACTGGATTTATCTCTTTTTAAATCTGACTCAGGACGATCTTTCAATGACACAGCTTCCAAAGAAAGACTCATTAGCAATCCGAAAATAAAAATTATGGTCAATTTAAATGTATTTTTCATAAAGAATTCTCAAAGTTAATGTTGATAAAAAACTTAGTCTAACCCAACTGACGTTAATAAAGGAGAATAGAAAGGTTGAATTTTTATTAAATAGTTAGAGCGGAAATATCAACACTTCTCACTCCGTGTAAAGAGGTTCATTTCTATCGCGTAAATTGTAACGAGAGGTCATCACTTCGCCATATGCGCCAGCACTTCGAATTGCAATGAAGTCGCCACGTTGACTCTTCGGTAATTTTACGCATTTACCAAAACAATCTGTCGACTCGCAAATGGGACCTACAACATTATATTCTTCTATATCGCTATTACTGGTTAAATTGTCAATCTGATGATAGCTTTGATATAAAGCAGGCCTCATTAGCTCGGTCATGCCTGCGTCTAAAATAGCGAATTGAGTATTTACACCTTGTTTAATATAAACAATACGCGAAATTAAATTGCCGCATTGAGCCACAAGAGATCGACCTAATTCAAAGTGGATTTTTTGATTATTATTACGTTCTAAAAACTCATTAAATATAGAAAAATAATTTTCAAAATCAGGTATAGACTCATCATCTGGAAATAAATAGTTGATCCCTAGCCCTCCTCCCAGATTTAAATGTTCAATATTAAGCCCCTGTTCTGCAAACCAAGATGAGATTTCATTTACCCTAATACATAGTCCTTTAAATACATTCATATCGGTAATTTGAGAACCAATATGAAAATGTAAGCCCGTCAGTTTTACATTATTTAATAAACAAAGTTTCTGGATAACGAGAGGCAATTCACTTTGATTGATCCCAAACTTATTTTCATCTAAACCCGTAGTAATATATTTATGCGTTTTTGCATCGACATTTGGATTAAT
>Ga0114899_1000931_pt1 | contig 18714 bp, 18 predicted proteins | sample MalvireepMed_215_FD_83497 | JGI IMG/M metagenome (GOLD analysis project Ga0114899, IMG submission 83497) | Marine viral communities from the Global Malaspina Expedition - Malaspina viral metaG DeepMed_215 | ecosystem: Environmental > Aquatic > Marine > Oceanic | place: Mediterranean Sea...
AGTGACCGCTGCTTTTGCGCTCCATTCATCGGTCATCAAGCGTCTTGAAACTGGGCTGGTTTCTCACGTCGGTGAGATGCGACCATACCGGCCCGAACAGCTCCGCAACCACCCCTCGGCGAATTCTTTCTTCGAAGATGGGCAGTGACCAGATTATCTGTCCTAATAACGTTGACAGGTGGGCCACTGTCGTAACTGGTGTGAGCGGCCCACTGCGGACCTCCGCCTAATCGTTAATCGCCGCGCCGCAGCGTAACCAGACCCGCCGTTTGTTCCCGGCGCAGCATTCATGTCGCAGGCTTTCCGGGAAAAGATTGCTCATAGTTCGGATCGCTTTGCGAAGCGTGATCCAAGCCAATCGGCTGAGATCGATAGGTCTGGAGCCCAAGGGTTTTTTGGCCCCCTACGATCCAAACTGCGGGCTCCCGGTCAGCGCACATGTCGAAGCAGGGCCATCCCGGGGACATCGGCATCAAGATCGGAAAAGATCTCGCCGTTCTGTTCGGTTCGGTGCTTCTCGAACTGCGCACCGAGCTGGTGCTCTATCCTGATCGCCTCCTGCTCGGTGCCGATCGGCTGCACGTATTTGAGGTGCCATTGGGGTTCCGAACTGACGCGGTAAGCGTTAAACGCTGCCAGCCGGGTCTTAGGGTCTACTGCGTGCCCGATCTTGCAGTAGCGCCGGCGGTTAATCACCAGTTCGGCGACATAGACGCTCACCAGCGCGGACATATCGCGCGGCGCGACCTCGTAGCCGTTTATCCGGAAGGGATGCTGCTGACGCAGCCGCTGCACTCGCCCAGCAAGGCCGCTGAACCTCGGCATCATGGTTTTCAGCCGGGTCGCGCCAGGGATCAGCGCGAGGAGGCTTTCGGCCAATTCGGGGTTCACCTCCTGTGTGCTGGTGATGGCCCGCTGCGTGTGCGTGCGGGGCGTGTAGCCAAGCAGATCGCGAAACCTCGGGGGGGCGGTGATTGCCCAGACGTCGAGCGGCTGCAGTGCGTAGGGCCACCGGTAGGCGCCGTTCTCATCCACATCCCAAGTGTTCTGCGCCCCGATGCCATAGTCGGAGCTTGCGAACGCGATTCTGGACAGCCGCCAAGCGGACAGTACACGCCCGCGCTGGTGCTCGGAGATGACGACCTTCGGGTCCTGTGGGTTCGTACTGCAGACGCCGAACACGACCGCGTCCTGCTCGACGGTCGCGCGCTTTGCCGCGAAGGCCCGGTGGTGGTTCGCGGTGAAGGTTAGCGGCACGCCGAGGTTCGGGTTCGACCCCCAGACATATGTGTAAAAGACTGTCGTCATGGTGCGTCCTTCAGCGCCCAGAGACGGGGTCGCGTCTACAGGCGGACACCGTTCCTACGCAGCATCTCGTAAGGTGAAATCGTGCTGATGCCGTGAGCGTCCGCGGCGTCAGGAATTTTGATTTTGCTCACCCTGAGCGGTTCCCGGGTCTCAAGCGTTACGATGTCGTGACCGCCGTGGATTGCGTAAGCGACAAGGTAAGCATCGGCCTTGTTCAGAAAGTCTGCGACGGCGGCGGAGGTGTAGCCGTTCGAGGTTGCCCAGCTCGCAACCTGCCCCATGCTGTTTCCGATCGCGCCGTCATCAGGCATGAAAATGCTCGTGCCATGCAACTCGATCCAGTGCTTTACCTGATCGTCTTTCTTCTGCAGCTCGCGCTTCACCGGAGCGATACTTGCGACCTCACCAGCGGCTGCGGCACTGGCGATCCAATCCCAGTATCCTCCGCAGATGTCGAAAGCGTAGTAGCTTAGCGCAGGTGTTAGGAAGACGTTCGTGTCCAGCAACAACATTAGCTCGTCACTCCCAGCCGCCTTGCTTCCTCGCGGAATGTCTTGCTGTTCTTGAGATTCAGCAGGTCGAAGGCTTCACCCATCTGCGTCCTGCCTTCGAGGGCCGTCGAGATGACCGCCGATGCAAAGTGCGGATCGACGCGCGCCCCCATCGTCGCATAGAAGTCGCCGCCAGAACTGCCTTTCGCCTTGTCCTTCAGGAAGTCGAGCTCGGCGTCATAGGCTGCTTGAAAGGCGTCATAGCTCAGGCGTCCAAGATCCTTCAGGCGACGTAGGGCGACCAGCGTGCTGACCCGAAACAAGCGCGCGACCGTGGTCTTCGCCAAGTCGATATCGCCGGGTAGTTCCATATTCTGGAGTTGGGCCATCGGCACGAGAACTTCAGCGGCGACTGCATTGCAGAACCGCTCGACCGCGCTGTCCGGGTTCCAGTCCTCCGGTAGGTCGTCAGCGGCTGCGTTGCTGATACCGCCTTTGCCGATCCAGATGTGCGCCAGCTCGTGGGCGAGCGTGAAAATCTGACCGGCCTTCGTGTCAGCGCCATTCACGAACACGAGCGGCGCGAACGAGTCGGAAATTGCGAAGCCGCGGAACTCGCGCGGATTCAGCTTCCGGTGTGTGTTATTTCCAACGACGCCATTGATCATCACGAGGATCCCCGCCTCTCGGGCAAGGGCTATGAAGAGCCGTAGGAATTCTTCCCAAGTCGCGGCCTCGGACCGGCTCCCGACCTCCAACTTCAGCACGGTGCGGATGCTGCCCGCTACAATCGCAGGCGGGTCGCCCGCCGTAGAAGAACCGACGAACTTCAGAAGCGGCGCGCCGGACCCGGCAAGGTGGTCACGATACCAACTCTGGCGCCGCTGGCAGGTGTGAATCGTGTCGATCAGCTCTGTACTTGGACGCCCATAGGCCGTTCCAGCCATCCGCCGGAAGTCAGGCAGGGGCAGCTGCTCCTCGGGCGGTGCGGGCAGGAAAAACATGCCGAGCGGTAGGTGAAGCGTCGCCGCCAAGGTTTCCAGCTGCTTGAAGGTCGGACCGCCCTTTCCCTTCAGCCAAGCCGGGTACTTTTTGAAACGCTGCACGAGACTGTCGAACGGCATCCCGGCGCGTTCTCGCGCCCATTCCAGAACGTCAGGCGATATGTCGACCTGTGCCATCGGTAATTCCTTCGTCTCCTTGCGTCATTCTGCTGGTTCGACAGCTTCGGTGTAAACGATTATTTTGAAGCGCGTCCTAATGGTTTTGCGCCTCGCCTACAATTCCACCTCGCGAGCCGGAGTGCCGCACCCCTCACGCAACGGCTTGTAGTGGCCTCAAGGCCGTGCAGCGAGATGCTTAATTTCGCATTGTTCTGAACATCGGCTCTCACTCTCCCGGCACGGCCCACTCGCCCCAGCGGCGAAAGTCAGCTGTCCGCCCCTTCGAGCCGGTGACCTTCGTGATCGCAGCGCAAATGGAGCGCCAGCAGCGAACGGCAGGAAGGTCCAGCCAAGCCGACCTTCAAGCTTGTTTGGACATAGCGCCATGTCCACAAAAATGCTGGCCACGAGCTGCACCACGAAATGCAGAGGGCTGGCGCAAGTTGGCGCAGTAATGAATTGACAATCCCTGTGCCGGTGATCCTTCAGATATTGTCGATAACGACCTCGCTTGGCATTTCGCCCTGCCACGCATCGCAGAGCGCATTAAACTCGGCACCTTCTTCTTCATCGTCACAACACCTCAGGGCGAGTACTTCGGGCAGCTCCATGCCAGTGCGATGTGCAGTTTCTTCGGGATTATGACCTGCATATCTCCTCACATACGCGCCATTGGCAATTTAGGCGCTGTCGTCATCTGACGACAGGGACGCAGCGAGTGCCTGAATACGCTTTGCTGGGCCTTTGTAACGCGCCCCTCGGACGAAACCGCCGTTAGCGCGTGCCATATCAGCGTGTGAAACCTGACCAGAGCGAAGTAGTTCTTCATCGCGCGCACGCGCAGCGGCTTTCTCAGCTGCGCGTTCTTGGGGTGAAAATCTGGGCACCTTGGGTTTCATGTTGTCTCCCTCACGTAAGCTTATCACATCGATGTCGATTTCTTTTGAGGAAACCGCGACACCTGCGGCCAGCCTGCGCCGTACTTGCAGACAGACCGGCGCTCGAATTCGTGCTGCGTAATGCCCTCAGGCACCTCGCCGGACCTGCGGCTCACCGTATGGCCGCACTCCCAGCATCGGACCTCGATGTGGGTGGAGCCGGGCGAGAACAGTTCATCGTTAATAGAGGCCATCTTGAGTTTACTATCAAATTCTGCGGCGGACCTAAGACGGGATATACTGTTGTCATCAAGCCGCCAATATGCGTACTGCAGCGTCGCGTTCTGCAAAACGGGCGCTCCAGAAGTTCAGCGGCATGCCGAATCCAAGCTTCCTGAATGGGGTTAGATAGCGGGGGCTGAGCCTTGGATGTAGGAACAAGGTGATCACGTTCGTTAGAATTGAACAAATGGAAGCTTTTGGCTGCTAGCGAAAATGCTGCTGAAGAGGCATGCAATGGCATCCGCCATTTCAGGGCTGCTCCTTTGCCAATCTGGTCATCTGCGATTCCCTGTAAAGGACTCGCGACCGGTTCCTCCTTTAAAATAGCTTCATAGAGTTCGACAAGTTCTGACATATTGATCGAACCTCCGCCCACTCCGTTAGCGGCTGCGCCGGTTAGGTCGAGGTTCTGGAAACGGCGCAAGAGTTCTGCTCGGTTGCAACCAACTGCGCGCAGAAAGATATTGGATTGTGCGCTCCAATTCACATCAAGCGGCTTGAGCGTCCCGGCGTGGGCGCCGATCCGGCGGATCACCAAGTCCGCCTCGGCTTGAGAGCAGCGTTCAAAATGAGAATGACGGCAGCGAAGCTTATGCCGCTGGCGAGGCACATCGCCACGCTCCCAGATTTGGAGGACGCACGGGACGTCAACCACCCTGCCTGCATGGCTAAACGAGCGCGAGGGGATATCTTGCTGGTACATCAGGTGCATGTTCGAAGCGACCCGGTTTTGCTGGCTCTTTTTCTTAAAGGTCGCAGGCAGAATGAAGGCGACCACATCAGCGAACGCCGCTGCATGGTTGAGGAACTTCATGGCAGCGCCCCCAGAGAAAGGTGGGTTGCCAATGACCAGGCAGCGTCCCGTGAGAATTTCTGGCTGCCAGGTCAGAAAATCGGCGGTCTGGATGTCCGGTGCCTTTGGATCGAGGTCGAGAGCGATACAATTGCTCCCAAGCTGCCTTGAGAAGGCGCCCGTGCCGGCGGAAGGTTCGATGATGGTTTCGAAGGGCTGGTCCGCATAGTAGTCGAGTACCTGATCGATGCAATCTTGGGCGACCTTGGGGGCCGTGTAGAACTGATCCAGAGCTTTAGCGGTGGTGGGTGAAGTGTCGTTGAACTTAATCTTCATGGTGCATTCCTCGTTTGTGTGACGAGGACGTGCGTTCGACGAAGATTTTCAGAAACGCGGTTTGAAACCCCTTTCTGGGTCGGCGTTAAACACCGAGAGAAATTCGTGAAAACTCCTGTAAGTGTATGTAACTTATAAACTTATCCATATAAATTTTTCGACGGATGCAAAGCGCCGGAATGTCCCGGAACTCTCTAAAGGATACTTTTCTTTTTAGAAATTGGTTCTTGGGAACAGACCAACACCCGTTTTTGGAAGCCCGTTCCGAAGAGCGACAAGCCTTAAGCAGCTCACGCCTGCGCCGCTCAGCCAAAGGCAGTCACGACAAATCCTAAACGGAACATTCTATGACAGAGGAGCTTAATCTCGCGACCGCTGTTGTGCAGCGAGAAACCTTCGATATTCTTCAACTGGGATCACTGCGTTGCTCATACCGGACACGTTCAGGGCAGCCGCCCTGTTTCCGGCCGCTGTTCTGAAGCCTTTAGGCGTCACTTGCCGGAACTGGATGAACAGCGGGCAGTTGCCCTCAGGCTCCGGCATTTTGAGTCTGGGGATGCCGGTTGCAGCTGGATCTTGAGGCTGGAGATAGTGCTGGCTCTCAAAGATTGAGGGTTGATAGCGCGCCCATGTAAAGCTTGCCCGCCCCGATGCGGTTCTCATCTATGAAAATTCTCGGAGCCTATTTTATGGCAGTGAAACAGGGGAGCGGCCCCCATCGGGCCGTGGACCTGCGATCTGATAAAATGTCTCGCGCTGACAAACGGTGCGGCATTGAGGGACCTTCGCCTCGAACCACGGACGGTCAAAACTTAAAATATGAAAATTTTGGCTGCGTGGTCAGGGGAACAATCTTCTGCACATGGAAGATGATAACGACTATAACCTGACCGTTGCAGAGGTTGCCGCGCATTATAGCCTGTCTCCCCGCACGGTCCGTACCTGCCTGAAAAACGGAGCGCTGGAGGGCGTTCGCCTGAGCGGTAGCTGGCGGTGTTGCTGGACCGATGCCTGGGGGGACCTGCGCCGCGCGGAGCGCGTTCCAAACTCTATAAGAGACCGTTGAAGAGCAAAAAGGCACTCGCCACAAAATGGCAGGTCAGCGAACGCACGGTTGAGCGCTGGATCGTAGAGGGGCTCCCAACGCGCAACGTCTTTGGGAGCGTACGAATAGCGCCGGAAGATGCGGTGGACTGGACAGAACAGACGTTTGGCGCCACAAAAAAGGGACGCTTATGATAGGGCCGCACAGTCAAATGGTCGAAACCACGACATGCTTGAACTTCTCGCGACAGGCGCACATTGGTCCCCAAACATTTATCGGCGAAATGTTTGCGGACCTTTTTGCGTAAAGTGGCAAAACCCCGACAACTTGTGCGTTTTCCGCAGTGAAGTAAGAGCAGACTGAGGCCGGGGCCGGCGGCCCCCGACGAACTCTTTTTGCGCGCCTAAATTGGGAGCCGTCAAATCCGAGCTTTCACGGGGTTCTTGTCCTTGTCGATCCGGGTCAGACGGTCGAGTTGCGGCACGCCTCGTCCGCTTGAGCTTGGCGTGCCGCGTTAATCCGATCAAACGTCAGTTTGACTCTTGGCGAGCTTCTCCACCCAAAGCCTGTGATCGGGGCGGCATTCTTCGGAGCAGTCCTCTTGAATGCTGCTCAGCTCTGGCAAGGCTTCTTGGATCTCGTCGGAAACATCAGCCCAGATCACTCGGCTAAGCTCAATGTCGAGCTCGTAGGATTCGATCACGCTGTGACGATTTTCCAAGGCGATGCGCCCCGGGCCAGTGAGTTCACCCTGTTCGTCGAAAGGTAGCAGGAAGGAAATGACGTGGTCATTGTCAGCGTCGCTGATTTCGAAAACGCCATACTCTCCAGAACGGGCGGAACGATTGACGCCATGAAAGCTGCCGAACATTTCCCACACCTCGGAGATCGGTTCATCCCGAAGCAGCTCTGCTAGCCCCTCAACATCATAACCAAAGTTCTCCAAGAGTGGATACATTTCGGCGTTCGCTTCGAAGCGGTCCTCGGCGGTTTGGTCGTAAGTGTTCATTGCGTTTCTTCCTGGGTTGTAAGTTGAGGGCAAGGAGGGGTCAGAGGCTGGGAACTGCAGCAGTATGTTGAGTCCCAAAGGATTTTTTCCCTCTCCTGACGGTTGTTTGATTTTTGTAACAGTTAGACATGAGTTTTCCTTGGTGTGCTGAAAGGGCCCGCGCCGCCGTGATGGCAATGCAGGTCTCGTTTGAAGGTGAAGCAATCGGCCGACCGCCTGCATTCCGTTTCCAGAATGCGTTACAAAACGAACATGGGTATGAACGCGGAAAGTAAGGCAGCGATCTATCGGCGTGTTCCCAATAGGTTCGCGCAGAGGTCTCCAAGAGCTAGGTGCCGGATTGGTTTTAGGGTTTTTTACATCTGAGATATCAGTAGACAAATAGATACCAGCACCGCAAAACGGTGTTGAAACAAAGACGCCAACCGGGTAGCAAGTCTGTACTAGAGAACTTGAAAGCCCTTTGAAGCCTCGGTTTCGGAGGGTTTTCTTTTGTCTGTTGCTGCTCCTTTTTCCGTTACACTCTTGCCTCGAAACGACCTAAGAGGTTGTGACCGCAATTCGCGGTTTGTCTCAGGTGCTTCGAAACACACCCTCTGCTTAGACATAAAGGCCAGTATTGCAAATGGGGGATTCAAACCCACTTCGCAAACCTCCTATTTGCGTTTTTTTTTATTTAATATTAATGTGTTGCAAAGGGGCATTCTAGAAACACCCGGCTTCCAAAGCGCCTTGATCACAAAAGTGTTACCAGGGAATTTACAGACAACTCGAGTGGCCGCTGACGATCACTGAATCCCACGTTCTCAGCGTGAAAGTCTACAGTTGACGGGATGGCCAGGCGTTCGCGCTGCATCGGTGCTGTTCGAGCACCACTGTCGGTTTTGACGATCTGTGCACAGCATAGCTTGGGATATGCTCTAGACCTCCTTAGAGCGTCTGTTCGCATCAGGCTTTTAATGGCGCAGGTATCATTTGCTGACCCGCCAGCCAGTAAACTTTATTGAATGCGGTTTTGCTTTAAAGAGACTTACTCTCCGGGCATGTGCTTGTGGCTAGGTAGGAGCCGTCGTCACCGACTATACGCAGATTGACGGTGCCGTTAGGCTTACGGGTGAGAATTTCGATATCCGGTTCCACAATGAGGCCTCTGAGCCCTGCGAACGCGTTTGCGATCTGATAGGGAGTTGGATTTGGTGCGGTCATTTCTTTTCCTTTCATTTGTCAGACTAGGAGTCTGCGGGGCACCTGAGAAACAACTTGGCGATGTCAAAAAGCTCTTTCGCGTTTCCATGGCGGGGGCTCGGAGATTTTAGCAGAGCCGGGCTTTTCTTGGCGTCCTCTCAAACGCAAAAAGATTAAGAAAAACCGTACAGCCGTTTTGAAACGGCGTTCATTTTCCCTCTGTCCTTTTCACCCCCCAAACCGATGGAGTGAAAATGACAGAAAAACCACCCACCCCAATTTCCAATGACGTGCCAGTTTTGCTGGACCGTCCGTTCCTGATCCGGCGCTGGCAGAAAGGGAGCGACGCGTTCTTTTGGCGGCAAGAAAAACTCGGCAAGCTATGCGTTGTGAGCGATGGCACGAAGCGGCGCTACACCTGGGATGCTGTGTTTGCGTTCGAAGGCGGCGCGCCGCCTGAGGGCATGCGCGCGGCGTATCAAAATAACTTACTGACAGAGCATCAAGCGGCCGGGCTTTGCTCTGTAAAGCCGTCGTACATTCTGAGTGCGGCGCGGCGCGGAGACTTGCCCTGCCGGCGCATTGGCAGCGCCTACCGCTTTGTGCCTGCCCAAATCGAGGTGTGGCACAAAGCACGGTTCGTGAACCGTAATGCACGGAAAATAATAGTAAATCCGAGCGATGAACGAGACGGGGGGTGAGCTTTATGGCCCAAAGTGCACCCCCCGTTTGGTTCATCTTGCTTCAGATGAACGCTCTTAATTTCAAATGAACACTCCCAGAAGGTAATGAACGATGACACGACACACCCCCATCCAGCTCGTCTCTTTGAAAGATGTAGATCTGCTGCTGCCCGCGCTTTACTCAGCAGCCTCTGCGGCGGTCTACAGCGCTGCTCTAAGACGCGTGACAAAGCTTACAGGCAAGCCCCTGTCGCATATCCCTGCCGATGAAAGCGCTTGGTTCTTATTTAGCCGCGGGATCGTCTGGGTTGGCGAGTTTCGCGGCGACACACCTGGCGCGCGGCAAGAAGCTTTTGAAGCTTGGGTCAAGAAGGTTGCCAATGCGATCCGGCGGGCGCAGGCGCATATTGCAACGCCGGTGGTCTCTATGTCTGAGGATGCGGCATGGGCGCGCCTTCAGACCTATGCCGCGGAAGTGGAAAACACCCGAGACCAACACGGCGCTCTTTTGCTGCCAAACATGTTCTCTCTCTCCATTGCCAATTTGCGTGCACGCTGCAGAGAGACCCATCCCGCAGAGCTAAATACGCAGGCAGCAGCGCAAGCGCTGGAACATTGCCGCTCTGACAAAGCAGCCACTTTGCGCCGATCAATCTTAGCCTTCAACAAGCTCATCGGCGAGCGCAACCGGCATCCGGCCATTCAGGATCTGGTGCCCCTCGCACCCATCGGAGACCTGCCGCGCCTGCGAGATCGTCCGCTGGATTGGTCTCAATTCAGCGCCAAATTTATAGCGTCGCGGGACCGGGCCCTCAAAGTGGCGGTCCGCAATGATGCCCGCAAAAAGAAAGATCGCTTTGGCGATAAGCTTGGCGCTGATCCCCTGAATGGGCGTGACCGCACGCGCCGAACGCGCCCCATTCGCAACCCCGAAGCTGCCCGGGCGCGTCATTTGAATGCGTTGAGCTGGCTTGTGCGGCACGCGTTTGAAGACCGTAGGGTGGCCTACCGCATCGACAGCATTGAAGCGCTGGTAACAGGTGAGGCCGTCGAACAGGCGACGATGCGCTATATCGCGCGGGCTGAAGCCTCACCCGTCCTTTTGAACCCGGCGCAGACCTCAAGCGGTGCATCCATCTTGTCCGCACTTGAGACCCTGGCGCGGCGCAATGACTTGGATCAAGACGTTATCTGGGCTTTGGAAGATGCGCGTTTTGATCACGTGGATAGCTATCAGACCCGTGAGATGTCCGCGGAACGCGAAGCCTTCATTAAGCTCGTTGAGCGCAACCCGGCAATTGCCAAGGCCATTGTTTCGGGACCCCGTCTGCTAAAAGCCGAGGCCGAAGCTGCCTTCGCCACCTGGGATGACCTGGGGGCGCATTCAAAGAGCGAGGCGCTGCATCTATCGATGGGTGCTACGATGATGGCTTTGCAATTGGCGCGGTCCGTACGCAGCCGGAACCTTAACGGCATGATCATTGACGGGCCGGACGCCGAACTCATCCGCCCGCTGCGCGACAGCCGTCCTTGGCTTGATATTCACCGGTCTCGGGTCAAGAACCGCCGTCCCATCGAAGGAGAAATCCCCGAACGGCAATGGCAAGTCATTGTCGGTTGGCTCGATGAAGGTCTGCCGCGCTGGTGTGCAATCAAGGAGGTCGACGCTGAGGCGAATATCTTTTTGTTTCCCGGGCCCAATGGTGTGCTGAGTCGTCAGAGCTTCAACCGCATCTGGAACCGCTGTGTGAACCGGATCGGTGTGCCAGGGTTGCGGCCGCATATGATGCGTCATGTCGCGGCGACGCTTTGGCTGGCCGTCAATCCGGGGGACTACGCCACGGTCGCGGCGTTCCTTGGAGACAGCATTGCTACTGTCGAGAAATTCTATGCCCGCGGGGAAGGTGCTGCGGCTGCCAAACTGTTCGCCGGAGTTATGGAAACCATCGATCCCACGCTTGCGATTTTTCTTAGGAGAACCTGAACATGCCAATGTCAGCCGAAGAACGCGCGGCAAACCTTGCAAAACGCGCACCTCATATTCCTGCCGACGTAGTGACGCGCATGCAAGCGCAACTACGGGCAGGGCAGACCCTTGAACGCGGCATGCCTGCTGCGATTGAGGATTTTTACAATCGGCTGGCCCAGGCCAAGCTACCTCCTGATCTCGTAACTGAAGAGATCTACGCGGCTGTTGCCACATCGCGTAGCCGACTGCGAACGTTGCTGAAGGGTTTGCGTCTTTTTGCGCCCGCCGTGCCGTTAAGCCCGGCGGCGCCGGTCACACAGCGGTGGGACGCTTGGCTCAACGCGCGTTATAATGCCAAACCGGCGCGGCCGAGAGATAGTCGGCGCGTTGGTTTGGCACCGGAGGATTGGCCGAAAGCTTGGGCGGCAGCTGTGCCAAACTTGGGCAGGACTGTCCGGCCGTACGGCAACCGTCTGCCGCGCTTGGCAGCTAAAACACAAGTCGCTGTGATCAGTGCAGTGGGTCTTCTCGCAAAAAGCCGCGAATGGGCGGCAGCACAGGGAGTGGAGCTCGCACCCACCCCTTCGGCGGACCTTTTTGAAGCGTTTTTTCGGTATCTGATCACACAGCGCGGGGTCTCCTTCGGAACCGCTGCAGATTATTGCGAACGGCTGCGCATGTTTTTTATGCGCGCGGGTCTTTTTGATGAGGCCAGTCTGGCCGCTTTGGCAAACCTTGCGGGGGCGTTGACGGAAGAAGCGACGGAAAGTGATCCGGGCAAATGGACGAAGCTGCGCGCGTTTCGCAAGCACTTCACCATGAGCGATCTTCTGCATGCTGCAATGGCTGCCGCGCAGGAGGCGGAAAAACTGCCGGGTCACACCACTTCGGCCCTGCGTCTGCGGCAGAAGGCGGTGTCATATGCATTGCTCGTCAACACCGGGGATCGGCAAGGCGATCTGCGGCATTTCGACATCGGTGTGGATTTGATCCGCGATGCGCAGGGTGACTGGCATCACGCAATCCGGACGTCGAAGACCGGCCGCCAAAAAGAGATTGATGCGCTTTGGCCGGGAACCTCAAAACTGATCGACGCCCATATTTTAGGGGATCGGCCTGCCTGGATGATTGAGCGGCGTGTGGCGGAGTTGCAGGGTGCTAATTTGCTGACCCTTGCCGACGCCGTGGTCAATGAGGGGTTCATTAACCTCCGGCTTAAAGACGACTTCAAAATCCACGGGCATCTGGTTCGGACACTTTTGACCGATCTGATGCGACGCGAACGGCCCGGTGCACGGTGGGCAGCCCAACATATGCTGGGGCATGAAGACCGCTATATGCAGGAAACCTACCGCAGCGACTTTGCCGAAAGTGGTGCGATCCAAGCGATGGACCGCTGTATCGCGAAGCTGGAAGGGGGGTGATCTCGGCGTGAGCCGGGCGGGGCTTCTTTGCTGCCTTTGCCCCGCTCAAGTCCGACACCGTTACGGCCAATTCAACTGGGAGGGGCAGGGCGCTCTTGATAACCCGCCCCTCCTTCTGTTCGCGGAAAAACTTTTTTCATCAAAATGCACGATTTGATTAACGGCCTCAGAAAAAGGTTCCCAGTTCATCTTTAGGCACTGCACGTGCCGTTCAACTGAAACCATCACATTGGAAAGGATACACAGATGGGGCTGGATATTGGCTTTTATCGGGATGGGGAGGAGGTGTTCTATCTGCGCAACCACGACGATCTCTTTGAGGCGCTTGCGGAAGGCTCTGGGGGGAATGTCTATGAGACCTATAGCGACTTCTATGTCACTCTCGGCACGTTAGCAGTGGTTGCGACCATGCTCAAAAAGGAGTTCGCGGCCTTGGGGCTCACCGCCGCCGATGCCGTGTCCGAAATCCCTGAGAAATTTTACGATTTGGATGCACGGGATGCGGAATGGAAGGACTTGCTGCGCTACTACCCTGCGGTTGTCACGTTCCTTGCCAAGGATATCGTCGAAAACGGCCCTCTCATCTGCAGCTGGTCTGCCTGAATGCGAGGCGCCGGGTAGAGCACAGAAGAGCTTCCGGCGCTGCGAAACAGAACCCTACTCCCCCCCTGAAACCTCTGCTCGGCGACGTGCCTCCGCTTTACGTCCCGCAAATTCAAAAATCAAAAAAGGTAAACCATGACCAAATCTCCTCTGAACCACACCAAAGACATGATTGAAAAAGCCCAGAAGGGGCAACAATGGATGGGGTATCGTTCCGACCCTGTGCCCTCGATGGAAACAGAATTTTCACCTGAGGAGCATTGGCAAAGTCAGTTGACTGCTCTTTGTGCCCAATGGGAGGGCTCCAGCGCCGAAGTCCGAGCCATCTCTTTCGTGTTCACCGATGAGCCCTATCACCTCAGCAAATTTGTCTTTGACGCAGTTGTTGTATGGGATGAAGAAGCGTTTCGACGGGTCGAAATTGGTGACCTGCCGGAACGTCTCAGAGACGCGCTCTCGAACTTTCAAAAGCGCCACGGACCCGAACTTTTTTGTTATGTAGGTGATACATTGATGCGGATGGCCGACGAATATTCCCACACGCTTCTCACCGGGCAAGCTTATCTGACGATGGATACGCTCACCGTTTTGAACGTCTGGGGAGCAAACTGCTCGGGTGTCAAGCAGCTTACGCCTGCTCTACCATATGCTATTACTGTGTTGGTCTCAGGTAGTATGCACGATGCCGCCGCGCGCCTAAGTCAGGACACGCGCCAAGGTGGTCTTTTGGACTTCCTGGACTGGACAACTATGGATCAGGATCAGTCCCGGGTGTCAAAGTCGCATGTCCGAAAATTTATCGCGCCCCCTCCGCCGCTGACCGTGCCGAAATTGGACGATGACCTCCTGCGGGAGCTTGGAGTAATGTGACGTATCGCGTCACGACGTTTGTCGTGCCCTCCAGATTGCTTTTTTTATTTTGTTTTGAAAGGAAAGAGCCCCATAAGATTGCTAGAGGGAGGATGGCTCTTGGTGGTTGCGCCCAGCCCCGCAGCGAACCGAGGCGATTTCCTTCATGTTTCCCCTTGAGGGGTTAGGGCTGACCCGGTTTCGACCGGCCTCCTATGTTATTGTCCCCCATGAGGGGGCTCGGGAAAGGTGGCCTTCGGGTCGCCTTTTTTGACTGCGGACGTTCCCCGAGAGGGATCCCAGTGCAGCCAGTCCTCGTATGGTCTGGCTCTTCCAGAGCGACCTTTCCGTGGAGCGCCCTTGCGCGCGGTCATGCCGCCATAGGACACTAAATATTCTTCCTTTGTTGGTTCGGAGTAGTTTTCAGGCTATGAGTTGTGTCGGCATATACCAATACAAGCTGCCGCACAGATCTTTCTTGAAAAGGCTCCGGCTTTAAACGGTTCCGCGATAGCTCACAAAAAATTGCTGGCCTGAAGTGGTTCAGAACGCGCTCAACCAGTGAGGTGACGTTGGTCTGGTCAAGCTTCTGTTTGAACAGCATCAAATCAGCTTCCCAGTGACCAAACTGACGGTGATGAGCCACATCATCGGGGCGGAACAGGATACTGACATCGCGGTGGAATTTGGGTTCTCTACGCCTTCTGGTGCGACGTGGTCTGCGGGCGACACGGTGGGTCGGTAGATACCACCACAGGTCTTCGCGCTTCCCTTCCTCGGAATAGATGTAGCGATAGATGGTTTCCTGGCAGACCCTGAGGAGAGCGCGCTCGTGGATCATGCGGTTACTGATCTGCTCTGGTGTCCAACCGTTCTTGATACGCTCGATCACGCCCTTGCGAAGCTCAGGAAGTTTGATCAGTTTGCGCTCCCGCGCACGCCGTTCCGCCTGTATCAGGTGGGCGGCGGCACCGTAATAGCCGTCGCACCCGGGCATGCTTTCGTCCGAAAAATGGTTGCGTTTAAGCTCAAGAAATATCGTTGATCTGCAGCGCTTTAGAGCGCGCGCCATCTCATCGACAGGGACCTTTACGGGTCTCCAGCGTTCTATCCTGCGTCGTTCTGCGCTACTCAGTTGGTTGATTTTTGACCACCTTCTCGGCTGCGTCTTTCGACGTCGGGGGTTTCTTAGTCATCTCGATCTCCCAATCGATAAGATGAACCAGAAATTCTCCCTTATTCAAATCCTCAAATCTGTTCCAAGGATGCTGACGTCAGACACACAACAATAGCTGCGGTTCGGCGTGAGGGCAGTTCAACCCGTTTGCTTACTCGCGAGTCTCCAGTAGAAAGCAATTGCAAAACCGATGAAAAAATAGGCAATCGGCATCAATAGTGACCTCTGAGTCTAACTGCCCCGTGGGAATCGAGGCTCATATCGCTCGATTGATTGCTGCAGTGCAGTATCGTGGTGCATCACAGAAGCGAGCACCCTCCCAACCCTTCGCAGTTTGTCCCGCGCGCGGTGGCACAGCGCCAAACTGGGAACATACGAGTGAATTGACATGGATTTATCAGCGCAAATGCTGATCTTCGCCACCGTGGTCGAGCGAGGGAGCATTTCCGCGGCGGCGCGGTCCATGGGCCAAACCCCATCCGCTGTCAGCAAGCAGATCAGTCTTTTGGAGGATCACGCGCACTTTCGTCTACTCAACCGCACGCGGACCGGCGTTTTGCCGACCCCGGAAGGTCAGGAATTCTATTTCAAATGTCAGGCGATGGCAGAGAAGTTCAAGGACGCTGAAGCGCATATATCTAACCTTGATGACGTGCCGCGCGGCAAATTGCGGATCGCCTCGACGGTGGCTTTTGGCAAATCCCAGTTGATCCCGGCCTTGCCTGTGTTTCTGGCCGTGAACCCAGAGGTTGAGGTATCGCTCGAGCTGACCGATCGCGAGATTGACCTGCAAACAGAGGGTGTCGACGCGGCGGTCAGTTTTGCCGAGCAGCATAAGAACCCCGATGTCGTCGTGCGCCGGATAATGCATAGCCACCGCGTGCTCTGCGCGGCGCCGCACTACATCGAGCGGCGCGGGACACCAACCAGCTTCTCCGATTTGTCGGAGCACAACTGCCTGAGGATCGCCGGAAATAGCCGCAGGAACGCATGGAGCGATGTCGAGGCGGGTGAGGCGCAGCCGTTCGACGCGGATGGGGATTTCGAAGGCAACAGTACAGATGTGATCTTTCACGCCGCCCTTGCCGGCATCGGTATTGCGCGGCTGCCGAGCTATCTGGTGGACGCGAAACTGCAGTCGGGGGAGTTGCTGCGGATCTTGCCCGGTTATGCGCCTGCCAGCACCGATATCGTTGTGCAGTTCGCGGGGCGGCGAAATCTCCCTCCGAAAACGCGGGCCTTCATTGATTTCTTGGTGTCGGAGTTTCGCCCCGATACAGCGCCACCAGTTCAGAAGGCGGCGGGGCACCCATGACCAAGACCCTAAGCATCGTTGTTGTCGAAGAAGATCAAGAGCGCGCGGTTGCGATCGTGGACGCGCTGAAAGAGGCCTGCGTTTGTGACGTTTTCGTTGTCGGTAATTCCAGTGGCCTCGCCCGCAAGATCGCCGCCCACGTGCCCGATATTGTGCTGATCGACGCAGGCAACCCGACACGCGACGTGATGGAGGAACTGACGCTGGCGTCTGGCCCGTTGGAGCGTCCTGTGGCGATGTTCGTATCTGGTGCGGCTGGCGGGCTGGCACAGGCGGCGATTGAGGCGGGGCTTTCGGCCTATGTTGTCGATGGGCTCGCGCCGGGCCGACTAAAGCCGGTGATGGACACTGCGATTGCGCGTTTTGCGATGGTGCGTCAGATGCGCAGTGAATTGGCCGAGACACGCCGCGCTTTGGAAGAACGCAAGGTGATTGACCGTGCAAAGGGGCTGTTGATGAAGGCCAAGGGCCTTGACGAGGAAGCCGCTTATGCCCTGCTGCGGAAGGCCGCGATGGACCAAGGGCGGCGGGTGGCTGACGTGGCCGAAGCACTGGTGACCGCGTCGGGGCTGCTCGGATGAAGACGACGACTATCCCTGCTGCTTACGTCCCCTTGGTGGATGCCGCGCCCCTGATCGTAGCGCATGAGTTGGGCTTTGCCGAAGCTGAGGGCATTTCGCTGGACCTGACCGCCGCGCCGTCGTGGTCGTCACTCCGAGACATGCTGGCCTTTGGCCGTGTCGACGCTGCGCATATGCTGTCGCCACTGCCGGTTGCAATGGCGATGGGGTTGGGCGGGGTCGCGACCGCACTGTCGGCGGTGTCTGTCCTGTCGGTCAACGGCACTGTCATAGGGGTTGGCAAACCGCTCGAAGACCGGTTGCGCGCTTTGGGCTATGACTTCGACTTTGTTGATCCTTTCAAGGCGGCAGAAGCACTTGCACAGGTCCGACGTGGACCGATCGTATTTGGGGTGCCATTCCCGTTTTCGATGCATGTCGAACTGTTGCGCTACTGGAGCCGGGCATCAGCACTTGGACCGGATGGGATCGTAATCCGCACAGTTCCGCCCGCGCTTATGGCAAGCGCACTGGCAGCGGGGGAGGTGGACGCCTTTTGCGTTGGCGAGCCTTGGGGATCGGTTGCGGTTGAGCGCGGCGTCGGTGCATTGCTCCTGCCGGGCAAGGCGATCTGGAGTTTTGCACCTGAAAAGGTCTTGGCCGTGCGCACGAACTGGGCTGAGGCCGAGCCCGATCTGCTTGCCCGTCTGTTGCGCGCGACTTGGAAGGCGGGCCGGTGGTTGGCCGACCCGAATGTTCATGCGGCCGCCAGCGATCTGTTGTCGCGCAAAGCCTATCTGGATGTGCCGTCTGAACTTATTAACCGGGCCTTGTCGGGGCATTTGATCGTCTCGTCCCGCGGGGCGCACCGCCAGATTGATGGATTTCTCGAGTTTCACCGTGGCGCTGCAACCTTTCCGTGGCGCAGCCAATCACGGTGGATCGCGCAACATTTGTGTCAGTCGTACGGGAGCGGCAATCCCACTGCGGATACGATTGCGAATGTGTTCCGCTCAGATCTACATCGTTTGCATCTTAGCATGCTGGACCCTGATTTGCCCGGCGCATCGGAAAAGGTCGAAGGGGCGATTCCGCGCGCTACGCCGGTGGCTTCAGCGGGGGGGAGGCTGACGTTGTTGCCGAATGAGTTTTTCGACGGCCAGATTTTCGATCCTTCCGCGCTGTAGGCGACTATTTTTTGTGCAACGGCAAAACGCCTCCGACTTTTTCGCTGGATAATGACCTCATAGGGTTGAGAACGCGCTGCATTGCGGCATGATCGAAGCTGCATCCACAATGGCGTGGCTTGCACCGAATTCCTCCCGATGACTGGGATACGTTGAGCAGGGCCGCTCGCTTTCCATCGTTTGTAACGATGGTCAGTGAGCGGCCTTTTTTATTTGCCCGATCCACCTCCGCCCGGCGCGGACGCCCTCAAAAGGACCAACCATGAAACACCTTATCCTTGGCCTTGCGGCCTCGACCGTGATGACCAGCGCCGCCTACGCTGAACTGCTTGACCTTGAAAAGGACGTGCTGACCTTCGGTTTTATCAAGCTGACAGACATGGCCCCGCTCGCCATTGCCTATGAGCAGGGCTACTTCCTTGATGAGGGGCTTTTTGTCACCTTGGAAGCTCAGGCC
>Ga0114899_1000935_pt1 | contig 18664 bp, 26 predicted proteins | sample MalvireepMed_215_FD_83497 | JGI IMG/M metagenome (GOLD analysis project Ga0114899, IMG submission 83497) | Marine viral communities from the Global Malaspina Expedition - Malaspina viral metaG DeepMed_215 | ecosystem: Environmental > Aquatic > Marine > Oceanic | place: Mediterranean Sea...
GTACTTGACGTAGAACTGGGTGGACGTGCTCTTGTTGCTATACGACCTCGACGCCGGGACGTATCCAGTTCTGCTGAACGTCAGCCGCGTAGTTACCGTGTACCGGGGCATGTGGATGATTCCAGCTTGAATCCACAGCACTCGGTTGCCCACTGTCAGGGACTTGACCGCGTTCTCGTTGATCGACATCTGACACAGTCGCCACATTACTATGCTGGAGAATTCAGTCGTGGGGTGTCGCTTGTTGTGGTACAGGTACTTGGCGATTCTCTCCTGGTGATAGTTCATGGTCACGGTATGATTGAATGCTGCCTGAGGAAATTCCTTGTACCATGGGACCAGGGAGTTACGCTTCTTGGACTTCACGTTGGCGTAGATGGTATTGAGTCGGCTTGCCTGGGCGTACCCACTACGCTTGGTGGACATGATCAGGGACCAGACATTCGAGTGCCCCCTGTAGGACCGCAATCCCTTGATGGTCATGCTGTACTGAGTCCCGGTAGAGTGGTCGATGTGCTGCACTGTGGTCTTGTCAGGGTATCGCTTCTTCAGCAGGTCCTGGGGACTCGGTCGCGTGGGCACGGTGCGGGCCTGGGACAGGGCGACCGAGGGGATAAGCAGTACGATGATGGTGAGTGCGGTCTTCATGGTTTTCCTAGTAGTAGTACGGGGTTAGGTGGTAGCTTGTTCGAAGAAAAAGCCCTCGGGGGACCGATCTTTCGACCGGGGAGACCTCCCCCGAGAGCAGCAAGGATTAGAATACGAACTCCAAGCTCTCAGCCAGGATGGACTTGACCTTGTCCATCTCGGACTGGATCATGTCATTCATAGCGTCGGCCTTGGTGCTGCTGCCCAACTTCTGTACCTGCTTGTAGACCTTCTTGAGCTTCACGCCAGTGTCGGTCAGTGACTTCACGTTGGTGTAGTCAGCCTCTTCGACGATACTCTCAGCCTCCAGCTTGAGTGTGTTAAGCTTCAAGGCTTCCGGGTTGGCAATCTTAGTGACGATGTCACGTACCAGCGGGTGCTGATCCGGGTCATTCCACATCGTGTGCTCCAGCACGCTCAGGTGCTCGGGCTCCACGGTCTTCGAGCCGGCCAACCATGCGGTAGCGTTGATCGCGGACGTGGACTGACGAATTCGCCGGCACCCCGTCATGACCCCATTGCGGCGGAGCTCCTTCACGATGGCGTGGTAGGAGTGCTCGCACTCAGTGCTAGGCTGGAGGGCCTGGGCCTCGGCGGCGGCTTGGTCGATCTCATCACCGGAAATCTTGAAGTCGATCTCCGGCGTCAGGTCATCCTGGGACGACCACATGAGACGGTGCAGGCCGGCGGACGTGCCGACTGGGCGGACGTGCTTGCGAATCAGCCAGCGGTCAGCGAACGCATCGAGCCCCTGATCCGCCTTGGGGAACTCGTTCGACGTGCCGATCATGGTCTTGACCGGGGTCTGGCGGATCTCATTCCCGTCCTCGAACGTGCCCTCGTTGGTGATGGTCAAAAGCGAATTGAGTATGGCCGATGAGCCCTTGAAGACCTCATTGATGACCACAATCTCTGCCTCGGGCAGCTTGTTAGTGGTCAGCCGGCGGTACTCGCCCTCTTTGTACCCACGCAAGTCCAGGATGCCGAACAGTTCGTCAGGCATGCTGTATTTGGTCAAGGTACGCTTGAATACCTTGGCGTCGATGACGTCGGCCCATAGCTCGGCCAATAGTGTCTTCGCTGTGCCGGGGGCTCCCAGCATAAGGAAGTTATCGCCGATGATCGCGGCGGTCAGCAGCAGATCGACTTCATCGTCACGCTCGATGAGGGCGGACTTGAACGCGGCTGCGGCTTTTGAGAACTTGTCGAACGCTGTCTTTGTCTTGCTCATATTGGTCTCCTCAATGAGTAAGCGGTGTTAGTTGGAAGTAGGTGAATTTAGTGCTTCGATTACCAGGGATGACCCGATGATCGCACAGAATACGAACGCCTCGGCCTTGGCCTTGTCACTGTCGATAAACTTCTTGGCGACTTCTTGAATGTTGCCGTTCTCGTACTCTCCGAATACATCGCCCATGTTAATCGCCAGTCCTAGTGCAGCGTGCGGCCCAATTTTCTCGATCAAGTCATTCGCTAGGTGCTTCGGGTTCAGACTGCTGTCCATTCTTTTTTTCCTTTGCTTCAGTTAGGGTTGTCAGTTGGCGTTGAAATTTACGGTTGATCTCGGTCGCACGTTGTCGGAACTCGGTGCGGCACTTGTCCAGGTAGTTGTCGTATGCTTCGAGCTTCAGGACGACTGTCTCGACCTCGCCGATCTTACGCTCGACCGTGCCCTTGCGGGTCACTGAGCCCTCTTCCGGGTTCATGTTGAATGACCCGGTAGCCTCTTCGAGCTCACTCAGCAGGTTGTCCATGCCGATGCGGAGCACGTTGCTCAGGGCTTGCTTGCCACGCTCGGTGCCGACTCGAATCGGGAACCGAGACAGTGCACAGGGGTCACCAGTGACGTCAGTCAGCCAGCGTTCCAGCTTGTCGGCGAACTCGTGGAAGTCACTCGGGCAGAAGTAGGCGACTCCCTTGCTCGGGTTGATCGGCCACAGATCGGCGTTGTCCTTACACAGCTTCTTCACTAACCTAGTGATATCAGAAGAGTTACGTTCGTCCTGCTCCTGGGCCATGTACTTCTCAATCTGCTGGGCGAGTCGCTCCTGGCCCACGGTGGGCGTCGTGACTTTGCCGGTCTTCACGTCGAGCTCAACGGTCGCCTCGAAGACGTGCTTGATCATCATGCCGACCGTGCTCTCGTAGGTGAACTGATGGCGTACCCTGTCGCCGTCACGATCTACCCTCTCGACGATACGCTCGTCGCCCTTGATGCGGTTGACCGCACGGGTGAACGCACTCTTGTGGGCCAAGTCCTCGATGACGTCGGCGTTGAGCCCCGCGTTGGTTGCTGCCTTGCGAACGTCAGCAACCTTTACGATCTTACTGGGCACGTCCCACGTTAGGATATCGCCGGCCAGTTCCTTGTCGTCGACCTTCGAAGCTGACGGGTTGTGTGAAGTGATTAGCGTTGTCATGTTTTGTCTCCATTGCGAATATGTCTTGTTCATGATTGGTCTCTATCAGGTGAGCATAGCGGTTAGTGGTAAGGATTGTTCTGTGCCCAACTGCTCGGGCGACTTCGACAAGGGTTTTACCAGCGTAAAGGCAATTGCTCACAAACGAGTGTCGTCCCGAGTGTAGCGTCGTCTGTCTTCCCCGATCCTCTCCGAGGCACTGTATTAGACTTTTCCATCGTTGGCTAAGGGTACTCTCCTTCAGTCGACCACCGACTGTCGCCCCTAGTTTGGCTGCATGTGATACGCAACATACAAGAGGTTGGTTCGAATCTTTCTTGGAAAAGTAAGAACTTTTTCTGAACTCCATCCAGGCGGCAAGATCGTCACGGGTTCCCTGATCCCAATACAGCGGAACAAAGCGTCCATGAGCCTCTCCACGGGACGCCTTGGTAGCCTCGGGACGTACCCTGATGACTGGCCGTGCCCCTGTCAGCAGCACGTCACGTATCTCCAGGAGGCTTATCTCCTTGCGTCGGAGCCCACAGCATGCCGCTAGGCGGAACAGGGTAAGGTTGAGCCTGCCGGCGGGGTGTCGAGCCTTGGACCGTAGCGTCGTCACTACGGTTCGTATCTCGTCAGGTTGCAGGATTTCAGATGGATCGAAACTCACGGCGTCTCCTCCGCTATGTCTACTTGTCGTCCGTATATCTCCTGGAACGTCTCCAGGTCAAACCCCTCGGGGTCTGCTAACTTCTTCAGCCTCAGTTGCCTCTCGACCGGCCATACCGAGTAGTCTCCCATTAGCTCGTGACAGGGCCGGCACAGGTGAAGCAGACAGCATCTTACACCTTGAGCCTTAACACGTCTACCCCCTCTTGCGATCTCGTGGACGTCACAGGCAACGTTGCCGCATAGCTGACAGAACGGGAACAGGTCACGATAGGTCGACCTCAGCGTCTCGTCCAAACGGTCCTGCTTCGAGCGACTCTTTGAGCGGTGTCTCATGTATACCTTCAGTTATCTCTATGGTCTCGGCAAGAGCCTGATCCATTTTAACCCAGTTAAGCATGCGGTCGTCCTCGGTAGCCGGCCAGCGGATTGGGTGCAGTTCAGCCAGTCGCAGAGCGTAGATGGCACGCTGCCACCCCGAGAGCTCGGCTATCCTGTTCCAGCGATCAGATTTCGATGATTCGTATTCCATAGAGATACTCCACTATCTTGCGTTTACGTTTGAATGTTGCGTATGCTGGTCCGAACTTATATCCCTTTACGTCTTCGACGACTATTTTGTTCTCGGAACAAAAATACAAAAAGTCAGCCTTGTAAAAGAATCGGTTACTGGTCATGGTTCGGTCGTTGGCCGAGTACGTCGTTGTCCACGAGAACCGGGGTTGGAGCTCCAGGTCTGTGATCAGCCCTGCCTCTTCCATGTCCCTCAGTTCTTCATAGCGCCGGCCCTCCTTCTTCGAGTCAAACTTGTGCCCGTCGATGATGACCTTCTTGGCGTTGTACTTGTGCTTACCACCCATATTTCGTCCTCATCTTGGCGTCCTCTCGGCATTCACGCACTGCTGACCGTTCAGACTCCTTCAGCATGTGATCCAGGATGGCTCCCGTGGGGTCTCTTTGAATGTTCTGGGCTACCTTCTCGATGCATTCCACCCTACTGAGGGACATTCCAAGCATGTGCAGTATGCTGGTGATGACGTCAGGCTCGGTGTCTGCATCTACAGCGGCCTTATTGAGCTCTCGTGAGATAAGCTCCAGGTCATTACTGACTACCTTCAGGGATCGTGCCAGCCGCCGCATGTTGTCGATATTCTTAGACTCCAAGAGCTCCTTGCTGATATCCACGCGGTCCCATCGTATCGACTCGACGTCCTTGGCCCGTGAGGCCCGTTGCCGCTTAACCTTCATATCGTCACTCCTCAGTAGATTCGGTAGATTAGTAGAAAGTAGATCATGAAGCAGATGACCGTCAAGACAATCCCAAAGGTATCGATCTTGCGTCTCATCATTTGTACCAGCGGCGGATCAACACGCCACCAAATAAGGCCCCGCATTCGATGACTCCTGCCACCATGAGGCCCGCTAAGATGCCTAGAAAGCCGCCACCGAGGGCCATCCAGGTCTCTAGACCCAAGATGACGCCTATCACTGTCGGTGCAATACACAGTCCGAATACCATGCTCATGACTATTACAGCAGTCACAGCGGATAACGCATTGCGTAGTATGTTCATTCTTTGTTCTTCCATTCTGGGTGACGTGCTGCCCATGCAGCGATGAAGCGAGCCTGACCGTCGAGTCGGTTCCACTCGGTATTGAGCACGGCCAGCCTAGCGGCAAGTGCGTCGTATCTGGCGATCAGTGCCGCGTACACGGTTGGATCCTTCTCGTTAGCAGGCAGTGCGTTGAAGACGTCCTTCTCTTTATTGAACTGGACTTGATCGACATTGAACGCATTGGCCTGTACCTGATACGCTTCAACTTGCTTATTGTGGGCGTCAACGAACCTGTTGTATTCATCAATCTCTTCGGCCTGTGCCGGCGTAAGGCTCAGTGCGTTAGCCGCTACAATCGTGGCGAGCAGTGCTTTCATCGTAGTTCCTTCCAGACCACTCCATGGTCTTGTAGTATGGTGTCAACATTCTTGATACGGTCGTAGATAATCTTAGACTCGATGGGGAGCGTAAGGCTTGGGTGACTCTGGATCTCATGGCAGGCACGGTCCAGACTGTCGATGACGAACTGCACCCTAGCCTTGGTCTCTTCTCTCTTCAATTCGTCGGCTTGCCAGTAGCTAGTCCAGTTATCGGGGTCAGCCTCGGCGGAGTCCACCATCAGTTTCAGTTTACTGGCGAGCTCACGAGCCTTGGCGATCAACTGCCCCTTGGTCCAGAACTTGGGGTCCAGGCCATCGGCGGTATTCCTGATGGACTCCTCCTGGGTTGGCGTCCAGCACTGCCAGTCGTCAGACCAGTCGGTCGCTTCCGGTGGCGGACCCACCACCGGCGGGCCGTAGCAGTAGTCATAGACCGCGAACCCACCCAGCGTGAGTGCACAGGTCAGCCCTGAGATTCCAATGAAGTGCCAAGCCGCAAATCGTCGTGCCCGAGCCTGGGGCGGGTCTGGCTCCCTATCTGGCCCAGCAGGACTGGGCAGCGGTTGGCGGGGGTCTGATGTTCCGATATATGTCATTGGTCACTCCTTAGCGTGTCAGGATGAAGTCGATGTTTTCATACGTCACCCCCATATTTCTCGATTCGTTCCTTCTGGATCCTGAGGAACTCGGACACAACGTCCCGGAAGTAGTTAGTCCCCCACCCATTCTGGATTGCGTTCTCCAGGAACTCATCCTGGAAGTTAGCCGGCAATCTGGCGGCTGTATCGTAATGTGCCTGTGAGAGGCCCAAATTCGGCTTCCTAGCGGCTTTCGCCACCCTGGCACTGGTACTACGTAATCTGTTTATTTTGCTCAGAGAGAGCGAATCTGGGATGCTCTGGGCATATCCTTCCCCGAACCGTCTCTCGGCTTCATTCAGTAGGTCCCCGATCCACCAGGGAGCCCCTTGGACGGCCCAGGCCGCAAACTGGAGGGCTTGTTCGAAGTCCCCCACGTTTGCGTCCTTAGGCATCGTTGCACCGTACTCGTCAATCTCTGCTTTACCTACCCTCATGCCCTCTCTCCTCCAGCCCCATAGTGCGATGCCACGATACGTAGCGGTCAACCCAATGCTCAATGTCTCTTCGCAGATCGGGGTACGGGTAGCATACGAACTGCTCCATACCCTTGACCGTCCAGGCTCCATTGACCAGCTTGATCTGCACCACGTCGTACCAGAATTCAGTACCACCGAAAGCCTCAAGGTATATCCGCCACTGGAGACTGTCCAGGTAGCGGTCAATCTTTATAGCCTTCTGGGTGGTCTTCAAATCTCTCACTTGTAACCCGTGTAGGTAATCTGCCTTAGCCACGATCTCGTGCCCGAGGACATCGAGCGTGACCTTGGCCTGAGTGATGCGACCTTCTGGGAGCCGAGCCTGAACCCCACGTACATCAGACTCGTCCACTCCCTCGGTCGTATCCCCATCCACTGCTGCCTCAAAGAGCGTGCCGGCCCGCATGGCGGGGGTCCATTCGGTCGTTCCAGTTGCGGTTGCGACCATGTCATCGGTCGTCATCCAGTCAAAGGAACGATAGAGCCGGTACGATTCGAGCGTGGTGGTGGATATCCGCATTACCAGGGCAACTCCTCGGTCGTCGCCTGAGTCTCAGGTGCCGGGTTACTCGGCGCGGCGGGGCGAACCCACAGTCCCTCACAGGACAAGAAGTAGCGGACTTCGCTGCTCTCGTCCTTACGCCAACGGCGACCACTGAGGCGGTAGCCGACTTCGACTTCGTCGCCAACATTAAACCCGTCCGGTACACCCAGCAGGTCACGGGTGAACTCGACCGGCACGAAATTCGGGTACTTGCTATCAGCACCCTGCACCAAGATCATCGACCGCTTCTGGAATCCGTTCTTGCCGTACTCCTTGGTAGCCTCGATCTCGTGCACCGTCGCCTGGATTGATTGCTCTGAAAACATACGTGTATTCCTTTCTCGAATACGGGGTTTAGACAAAAGCCTTCTGCTTCTTGTCATAGGTAATCCCAAGTTCAGTCACTCTGACTTGGAGAAGTTTCTTTCGTTGTGCGACCATCGACTTGTTGCCCTTGAAGTACTTGTCGATACCGAGTAGCGTGTTGGCGTCGTCGGCGGTTTCAACGAATCCGCATTCCGCCTTAAACTCTTCGAGATCCTCCACGGCCTGGACCTGGGTCTTCGCAATGCGCCCCATGCCCTTCTTGATGGCGGCTACTTGGCCGGCGAACCAGTTGGGCTCGTCGTCGAAGCTAGGCACAACCAGCGGCTGGAGGCCGGCGGGATTCTTGCCGAGGCACTCGCCACGGGGTGAGAAGTCCAGCACGGTCTTGTCGTCTCCACGTTTGTGTAGCCGGCCAACGGCGTCACATAGCTTGAAGATCTCATGGTACGTTCCGCCGGTAATGTCCGGTCGAATGTACAGGTCGTCACCATTCCGAGCCTCTTTGTCATGAGCCAAGAAGATCACGTCCTTGCCGAGCGTCAGGATACCCTTAACCCAGCGGGCGAAGGTGGACTTGAGCTCTCCGTACCCCTGTAGCGTCGGCTCGCCAGACTCTCGCACCAGTCGGCGGTCACGGCTTCCGATCTCCATGATCAGGTAGTCCAGGGCTCGACCAACAGTGTCCAGGATGACGGTGCTGTAGTCCGCTAGATCTTTTGGCCCCAAGCCCGAGACTTCAGACCAAGAGTTGATGATCACAGTGTCGCCACGGTAGCCCGAGCGATGTGATCCATGGTCGAAGTCCAGGCAAAGAGGCTTGGACGCGGTGAACGCACAGGATGTCTTGCCGGTTCCAGGCGAACCGTAGATCATGACGTTGGTGTTATTCACTACCAGTTGTTCCGTTGCTCGTACAATCTTCATGCGTTCACCTCGGCTTTCATTGCTTCTTGAGTTGCTATTCTATCGGCCTGGACGTGATCCTCCCAGGCCAGATTTCGATACCACAGGACATTGTCTAGTTCACGCTTCCGAGCTCGTACCCTCTTAGGCAATTGACCTTTATGGTAGAGTACCTGTGTCCGCTGCTTGCTGATGCCAAGCAGCTTGGCCCACCCCGTCAGGGTTCGGGTATCGCCACCGACATCAACGACCGTACCAGCGGTCTTGCCACTGTAGACGATGTAGTTGTGAGGACCCAGGAACTTCCGCTTGTCTCGGGGCCCAATCCATAGACTGTCGTCCCCAATGTCTCGGAGCAGGTCTCGGAAGTTGGCCCAGCGTGATACCACCTTGTTCAGCCTCGACCACTTACGGTGGCACTGATACAGCCTGCTGGCACAGGGGATGGGGGCTTGTCTCAGGGAGCACTTGCTCGTGCAGTACAAGACTCCGCCTCGCTTCACGGCGTGCTTCACTGCCTGGACAGTCTCGCCACAATCACATCGGATTGTGATCCGAGGGTTGGTACTGCACTGACCTTCGGGGTCCTCGACTACGACAATGTTGCCATAGCGTCGGCCCTTAAGATTACAGAACCTAGATGATTTGCTTGGTTGCCTACCGTCTCTCATGCGTCACTCCTTCTATGTATTTCAAACGTCTACCCAGTATACGTCAACTGGACAGAAAAGGTTCGAAGAAATAGAAAGAATTCCGAAAAAGTTCGGCGGGCCTATCGGCGGGCAGGCAAAAAAGGAACTAGATGGGTGTCAGTGTCAGTGTTAGGAGCCTGCGGAGTGACAACAGGAGTCCTGTCCAAAAACTTACTGATAGCGAGAGGGATACCTACGCCGGCCCCCAAGCCGCTGCCACCGATACCGGCGGCGAGTGCGAACTTGAGAAGGGGAGACAATAAGCTCTTCGATTTGAGAGCAACCTCCTGAGTGTTTACAGGCGGAGCCTCAGCGGGGGGCTCGGGTTTAGCCGGCATCCCTATCGTAATGTCATCTGCGATGATGATATCACCCATCTGTTCCTCGGCTTCCCCGTTTCCGGGGAGCATCTCGTCGAGATATCTATCCGCTTTGCGGCGGCTGTGGGACGTCGTCGCTATCTGATCCTGAAGGTGCGAGGCTTCTTCCCCCGCCTTCAGTTTCAAGAACTTCGCTGTCAGCTTCTCCCTCAAATTCTGCGGCAAGGTCATCAAGTCTTCTTGCGATATCTCTTCCATGTTCTTGGATGACTTTCCCTACGCCATCACCGTCAATTACGGCTCGGCGCAGTTTGAAGAAGTAGGAGTCGTAGTTTATATCCACGATTCAGTCCCTGGTTGGTACTACTCAGTTTACGCACTGGAAGCAGCATCACGTTCCGGCGGCAAGTTGCGGATTGCTACGCTCTCGCGCATACCGACTTTGCCTTCGAGGTGCTGACTTCGCAGAGCGTCACTGAAGAAATCGGCGGAATCCGATTGGCGTTGAGCACTCTTGTAGAGATGCTCTTTCCAATGCAGATAGCTGTCGCTGTCTAGTGCTGCCATGCTATTGTTGCTCCTTGGTTCAGGTGAGTCGTTGTCCGGGGGACAGGGCATTCCATCGAGAATTCCCATCCCTACTTCTCCGACTTTTCCAGATCCTTGGCGTGCCCCTTGAAACCAATCCTTAGCGGCTGACCAAGGGGTTGGGCCTGCCGCAGAACTTCGTCTTCTTGTATGGTACCGTCGCCGTCAAAGTCATAATGTAGTTCGAGCATGACTGGCGGTAGTAGCCTCATTATCTCCGATACAGCTTCCTCGTCAAGCGTTATTCCTGGGCCTGGGGGTCCGACTTTGCCCTCGGGGCCTCGGATCTTGTCCAAGTACTTCTCGACGATCACTTCGGCCAGCTTGTCGTAGTCGATCTCAGGTGGATCGGCCTTGGGCGGATCTGGCGTCTCGGGCTTTGGCGGAATAGGAACGACTGGTGGCTCGACTGGTGGTTGCGGCCTCACGGGCGGCTGACGTCTCGGGGGCAGTCACGTGCCTCCAGGGGGACATCGCCATTTAACCTTCTTTAGTACTGCTGCGGCGAACGTGGAAATGTGCTCAGGCTCGACCGCGTTGGTATGCGTGAATCGCGGATTGGGTGCCCATCCCTGGCCGGGGGCAGATATCTCTATCGCCATCCCAACGACCTGGGCCTTACTGTTGAAGATAGGCCCGCCGGAGTCCCCCTGGCGAACTGCTCCCAACAGCGTGTACTTAGTCTGTAGCTTGGTTGCCTTGAATGATCCCGAGCCATACCCGTAGGCGTGATATGTCTTGCCGTTCTCAGCGGGTGCGGTAGAGTACGGACGCCACTTGTCCTTGCCGGTGTTAATGAAGAACGCGGCTAGGTCATGTCCACGGGCGTCCTTCCAGACCTCTATCTTCTCGTTACCGATCTGGTAGGCGACTGCTGGGTAGGTCCGGTTGCCCAGCTTGGCGTAGGTATTTCCCCGAGTGTCCAGGACATGCCACGCGGTAATAATGAGAGACAGATTCCGCTCCGAGCCATGCTGACTCGCTAGAACGAATCCAGTTCCGAGCTGGTTACCCCTACCTACACGTAAAATCTTTGAGGCATAGGCGTTACTGAGTGGCAGCAACAGCAGAATGGCTAATGTTAGTAGGACTTTCTTCATACTAAACTCCAGGCTTATTAAGCTAGCTTTATGCATTCTTAATTATAGCCGATTCAGGGGGAACCCTCAAATAGGTGCCCCCACTGGGCCTTCCATACGGTATGTTCCATCAAACGACGCTCTTCGACCTCAGGGTCCTGCTTCGTAAACGTATACCTGATAACACGATAGTGGATCTTACAGAGCACGCCGTCCTTGAACCAGGACAGGGTCTTGTAGCCTCCATCCTCGGACCAACGGGGGTTATGGACGCCTCGCACCCAGTACCATCCCCGGCACTGCTTGCCTATGACCGGATGGAGGTCCCAGAGTATAATCTGGAAGTTGTCCGGTCCATCCCAGGCGTCCGAAACCCTTGCGTTGATCTCAAGGATATCGACCTTAACGTCGTGAACTTCTGTGCGGGTTATTGCCCCGAGCAGGATGCAGACCCCGAGTCCTGACAACATTTTTCATTCGCCTCTTCTTGAGCGAGTTGCTTCAGCATCGAGACTTCGTGCACGATCTTGTCGAGCTCTTCGAAGTCTGGCTCACCGGCGCGGTACGTGGCGACGAATGAGTAGCATCTGTTGATCACTTCACCCATCGCAACCTCTGGCCCCCAGTTCCTGAAGTTCGACACAAACGGCTGAACCTTCAAGTGCTTGTAGTGGTTCCCACCGACTTGGTCATCGAGGGGCTTGGGGTCATTGGCCTCGTTAAGGCCCGGACAGAACTCCGGGGTCCTGATCACTGGGGCCTGGGCGGCGTGAACCCTACCGAACTCGATGTCCTTTACGACTGACTTCGGTAGGTCCTGAACTTTCTTTCTCTCAACTGTAGACGACATTGTCACTCCTCGGGGTTGGTAATTACTGATCGCATCCTGGGCAGCACGTACTGGCCTTGCTGGTGGCGTTGCAGTTACCGCAACAATCGCATACACCACAGTCGCACGAACCATTCGCCGTGCAACCTGCACAGCATTTACAGTCCTCGCATCCGCATTTATCAGCAGATGACGACAGGGCGAAGATCGAGGCGGCGACCAGGGCCAGCACGGCAAGACTTCCACATACTTTACTCTTGATGATTTTCTTTAAGTCCATGGCAGGACTCCTTTTCTGTACAGGGGTAATGGGTTTAGCATACATATTATATCACCCTCGCTAGCACGAGCAAACTACTTCTCCGACCAGATATGGTCTGCGATACCCCAGTCAACTGCTTGCTGTGCTGTAAAGAAGGTATCGCTAGTCTTGCTACGGAAGCTACGCCAGAACCTCTTATCCTTGTTGGTGTTAGGGGTCATGGCGTTAATCCAGGCATCGTCGGTAAACTCGAACCATTTGACCGTGCTCTTTATGTTCGCCCCTCGGTCCTCGATCTCTCCGCCCCAGTCGTGACACATGAACTGAGCGTTGGGGGCTACCCAGCGATCGCCCTTGTTCCCTGCTGCCAGTATCAGGGGTGCCGCCGACATGCAACTGCCGAAGGCGAACGTGTGAATCGGGCACTTGAGGGTGTTAATGATGTCGTAGAGGGCCAGGGATTCGACTATGTCTCCGCCTGTAGAGTTAATGAATAATTCCACAGGCTTGGTCTTGCTGGCTGTCTCCAGGAAGTACAGGCTCTTGACGGCGTTACTGATACTCTCGGTCTCCAGGTCACCAACAAGGAACACTCGACGGTTGGCTAGGTCGAGCCCTCTCTCGAAGTACGCACCTGCAATATCAGGAGCCGGCATGTCTCACTCCTTACTTCCGATTGATGAATCGGTACATCTGTATCGCTGTACGCTCTCCTGTTAGCGGTGAAGTCGCCGGCTGTCTACCCAGGCTCTCCAGTAGACCACCTGCTGCGAACTCATCCAGACGCTTCAGTGCCGTCTTGGACGAGATGCCTACATGTGCGGCGAACTCCTTGGTGGTGAATGCCCCGGCGGGGCGATTGTCGCCTCGGTCTGATACCAAGTCTGACATCAGTTTCTTGATAGACTTAGCGTTCTTTTCGAGTCCCTGTGCTGTTGTCTTCGCCATAGTTTCACTCCTACTTCAGTGGGATTAGCATAGACCGACCTTCGATGATCTGCACATTGGTGTGCATGAATCTACCGTCCGGTCTAACGTGTTGCAAGGCATAGCCGTGCGTCCATTGTGATGTATTGCCCCTGCCGTGCATCCACTTCGGATTAAGGCCAGTGAGGCATCCGGGGTTAGCCGACATTATGGTGCCGGTTCCGGGGGTGCGGATATACGAGCAGTCCGCACGATGGGTATGCCCAAAGACTACGCTTGCCCCGAACTTCGCAAGGGATGTGCGGGCCGCGTTCTGTCCGCCGGCTACTTCGTGGACGAAGTGACACTTGCCGAGCTTGATGACTCCCCGTTCTTCACAGGTGTCGTTGTACTCGCCTCTTCGGAAGTACTTGATGCCTCGCCCCTTGAGATCCAGACGGTACTCAGGGTCCAGTGCCTCCATGAGCATCTGGCGGTCGAGGGAGTGGGCGAGAGAATTCTCGGCAACCCACTTCTCCAGCCTAGCCTCGTGGTTACCCTGGCACATGAAGTATTTAGCATTGGGGCATACGGACTGTAGTTCATCTAGCCACGTGTTAGCGGCCTTGATGTCGGTAGCATACGAGTAGTCGGCGTCGTCGGTGTAGGATCTTCCCTGGTGAGCCGCTAGGAAACCGGAGCAGTCAACGTGATCGCCGAGCAGCACCACTTCCTTGACGTCCAGGGTCTTGAGGTCACCCATGCATGCGGCCCATGCCGCCTTGTCCATGAAGGATCCATGGGTGTCTGCGATGATCGCCCTCAGGTAGCCCTTGGCGGATCTCTTGTTGGGCTTGGTCCTGGCAGGCTTCTTAGCCTTAGACATTCCCGATAGTTGCCTACCGAGAACCTTATTGGCCTTGCGAGAGTCGAGCAGTTGCTTCTTCAGGTCGTCAATCTGAGCCTGAAGGACTGCCTCATAGGCTTGGCTGTCCATACTACCTCCTTGGGATATTGCGCCGGGGATTACTTATACTACGTAATAAATCCGAAAAAGTCCAGTTTAATTTAGCAATTCGCCTAAGTTCTTGGCAGACTCAGCTTTACCTGGATGCTTTCTGAAGGACCTCCGTCGGTACCTATATGGGTGCGACTTCTTATACTCCTTGAGGATTCTCTCGAAGTAGGGATTGTCGCTGTTGTTGATGAGCCACAATGCTGCTGCCTCTTGCTTCTCTTTCCAGGTCGCAATAGACTTTTCTCGTTTATCAATGTCGTCGCTATCGTATGCTTCGCTCTCTGGATCTATGGCACGGGGCATGCGGGCAGCTTGGGCTACCGTGGCTAGCGAATCCCAGGCAACCCTCTCGTACTCCTGTTGTACCTTCAGGTGATCCTTGTCTACCCCTGGGTTCCTCTGTAGGTACTTGCCCATTGTTTTTTTCCAGTCGTCCCCAGTCTCGGTTCCCTTAATTGGGGAGTCGATTGGGTCAGAAGAGGACCAGTTGCTGCCGTCCAGAAGTGCCCAGGTTTGTGACAGGCGGGACATCTTATTCAGGGCCAGCCTCTGTGCCTCTTCATCCTTGGATCTGCGTGCCGGCATTAGTTCTTCATCGAAGATTTCCTTAACTTCGGACCACAATCCTGCCGCAATCCTAGCGGACTGGGCGTCATTGCGCATCTGGTCGATCACTATCTTGGGCTTGCCTTCCTCTTTGGCCTTGGTGATCTCTCTGCCAATGGCACCATACGCTCGGTATGCGTTATGTAGTTCCTGGGTGGCGGCGTCCTCGAACTTAGCCTTACCCTTTGGGGTCCAGATGTGATCCAGGATGTAGCTCTTGGGCCCAGCAATGGGGATACCGCCGGCACCTAGTGCGTCCAGGAACTTGTCGCCCACTACCTTCCATTGCTCCGGTCTCTTCGACTGCCCCTCGCGGATGTCGCCTTCAGCGTACTCGCCACCCTTAGCTAGGGCAGATAGTGCCTTGGTGAGCTCGACGCCCTTGCCTACTGCGGAACCGACAACCGTCTGTCGCGGTCGCTTGAAGTGATCGGGCTTGTCGTCATTAAGGAATATCTCCCGGCCCAAGTCCACCCAGTCACCTACTGCCACGTAAGTCGTTGCTACGGTTGACCCTACGTCTTGGGCGAAGCCGTCCCACCATCCACGCTCTTCATCTTCTTCATCACCACCAAATCCGACCAGCATCCAACTCAGTGCCGTGAGAGACACGATGCCTCGCTTGGTCAGGGATATCAGAACCGCGTTAAGCAGCAACGGAACAGCCATCTTCCTGACCATTTTAATGAAAGCCTTGGGGCTGCTGACGTCACCGAACTCCCCGTGCTTCCAATCCAAATATGCCTGACGCATCATGTTGGTGATCTTGCTACGCTGGGTCCCATACGCGGTGGATGAGATCTTCAGCAGGTCACCGTGGCGTGCCTCTCGTGCCAGACCAGAGATCGTCGTCGGATCCCAGGTGGGCTGCGATCGCAGGAACACGTCCACTGCCATGTCATTAACTCGCTTAAAGAACTCAGCGTCCTCGACGATGGGGGTAGTGTCATTAGCGGCGGCCTTTTCTGCCTTGATCTGCTGGGTTACTTTCCACTTCGAACCCTCCCAGACCATGTAGCCAACCTGCATGTCCATCTCTTTAATGGCGCTCATGCCTAGCTCGCCGAACTCGCTCACGAGGTATCGTGCTGTCTTGAGTGACTCGGGACCTGTCATCCGTTCCATGTTGGCACCAAAGTATTTGCCGCCCAAGTAGAACTCCTGCATGCCTCCTCCACCGAGGCCGGCGGACAGTATCTGATGCCCCCCACCGTGCCTTCGTTCTCGGAAGAACGGGGAGTGCTTTGCCATCTCGCCGTTGATTCGGCGTCGGACACTCGGTCTTACTTTTCCCCACCCGCCATGACGCATAGCATTGAGACCCAGTATCTCCTGGGCAGTGATCCATGAAGTAACCTGATAGGCTGCAATGTGAGGCTTGATGCCGAGGATGCCCTTGTGGGCTATCTTCATGTATGCCTTGAGCCACGCACCGGAGGCGTCCATCCCTGGACGGTTAACCCCGGCAAAGTGGTCAAGGTTAGCCCGTAGTTCCTTCTTTAGCCGGCGGGCCTTCATCGGATGGAACCGAGAGGTGATCTCGGACTCCAGTATCCTTATTAGATGCTCAGCGTCCCGATATGCCTCTTGCTTGGAGATATACAGATTTGTCATCTGCATGGTCTCGAAGAAGTTAGAGAACAGTCCCTCGATCAGGAACGGTGCGTTTGACCTATTACGATTAAGGAAAATATGCTGGGACTCGATAGACCCCTCTTTGTCCCTGGCGTCCCGTATGTCTTTGTCCTTTGCATTGGCATAGGCGGGGTCAAGCTTCATGGCCCGTGCTCGGTGCCAGTACTCGGGGTTGCTTGCGATCTCGCTGCCCGTTACCCGCACGCTGACTTCGTTCAACTGGTCACGCATGTGGGTGTTCAGGTACCGCTTCATTGCCTTGGCAAGCGTCATGATCTTCTTGTACTTGGGCTTCTCGGACTCCCTTAGGATAACGTCGAGAGTCTCTTCGGTGACCTTGCTGGCTGTCTCGCCGGCACGATTCATGTTCTTAGCGACGACGCCCAGGTTGTTATTACGTAACATTTCGGCCTTGGTCATGGGGTCACTGATCATGTTGATCAGGCCGGCGAACTCATCCATGCCGATCCTTAGATTGGGGACCTCACTGATGACTCGCCCCTTCTTGTCCCGGATAGGCGGCATCTCGATCTCAACTGAATTTTCGTCCTTATGCCAGTCTTCGACCTCCTTGTCGGTTATGCCTAGCTGCTCCCGAACTGACGTAACAAAGTCCATAGCTATGTGGTTCAGTTCAAGCATCTTCTCTTCGGCTTTGTTCACGTTATCCAGGAGGATCTTTGTGGCTTCCGGCCCCCTGCCTACTAGCTCGACCACCAGGGAGATTTGATTCCACTGCTGCTGTCGGAAGAAGTCATTCAGGTTCTCCATCGAGGTGCCGATGATACCCGAGTCATGGCGATCCTTCTGCCCTTCTCGCTGTTCCCTGGTGGACTGCTTCGGGTTAGCCTTGGCCAGTTCCTTCTTGGCTTCCTCGACGATCCTGGCAGACTCCTTCGCGTTCCTGGCTGTGATCAGTCGGTACTTGGTCTTCTGTGCATGTGCCGTTGCCTGGACACCACGTAGGATAAGGCGGAATACGTCGATCTTCTGTATGACCTGAAGGTCTAGTGCGTCTCGTAGCCCCTTGATCTTGGCGTTGATTGCATTACGACGTCCTCTTACTTTGCTCTTCTCTGCCTCATCGGTCAGTGAAGATATCTCAGGCAGATTCTTCTTCTGCTCTGCGAGCTCAGCGAGTTTCTTATTGATAGCCTCAGTGTCCCTACCCCAGGTGTCGATGTCGGCGGATTCAAGAACCTCTTCCATGCTATCCTTTAGTCGCTGTGGGATCTTGCCGTTGGGGTCAGCGGCGTGGAGTACGCTCTTCGCTTTCTCGATCATTGCCTTACTGGGGAATGCCTTACCTGATGCAATGGCCTTGCCGAGTAGACCAGAGAGTGCGTCTAGCTGTTCTAGGTACTTCTTCTGGTCCTCAATGTCAGTGACTGGTGCCTGCTCAGCGTCATTGATCGCGTCCTTGAGCTTGCTCATCACTTCACCGAGCTCAAAGCTGTCTCGGTATCTCTCGGCAGACTCCCAAACTTTCTTGATCTGTGACGGCGTCCGAGCTCTCACTAGGTGACGCATGATCCGGTCAACGACGGGCTTGGGCATGAATGCTTTCATGTAGTCGTACATACCCAGGTGAATTTCAACCAACTGCTTCTTGCCCGCCTTGGTGCCATCCTTGTAGCCTCGGTCCAGGCCGGCGATCAGGCCAACGACGTAAGCCTCTTTTTTGCCGTCTCTCTTGCCGGCCTTGTAGCCACGGGCTTCCAGTTTGTCGTACACCTTGCGTGAGTCCCTGGCGAGCTTCGCTATGTTCATGGTCATGCGGGCGTCGGGCTCTGCGTACTTCAGGACTTCTGCGGCGAGCTCGTCGCTATTCAGAGGGGCGTCGGCCAGGATCTTGCGGACGATCTTAGACATATCAGATGCCTTGTCGGCCTTGGCTTGCTTGTCGCCAGGGGATCTCTGGGCGTCCTTCCTCTTCTTGGCTGCCTTGGCTCTCCTGGCAACGCTGGCTTCATCGTCCTTGAGCTCACGCTTTGGTGGAGCAGCCATCGCAGAGGACTCGGTACTCCGCTCGGCGTTCCTGGTGCCCATCTTTGGCGTCTGAACGAATACCGTATTGCCTACTGAGATGGCGTCAGTCCCGCCCAGGACTTCTGTCCCGGTTCGCTTGTCGTAGAAGAACGGTGCCTTCTTGGGGTTGTACCCCACGGGGGTGTAGTCATCGAA
>Ga0114899_1000937_pt1 | contig 18642 bp, 20 predicted proteins | sample MalvireepMed_215_FD_83497 | JGI IMG/M metagenome (GOLD analysis project Ga0114899, IMG submission 83497) | Marine viral communities from the Global Malaspina Expedition - Malaspina viral metaG DeepMed_215 | ecosystem: Environmental > Aquatic > Marine > Oceanic | place: Mediterranean Sea...
CATCATACAGATAGTACCACAGAAACATCTGGCCTCCTATCTGGGAATGACTCCGGAAACATTTTCCCGAATGAGAAGGAAATGGGCCACTTAACTTGATCTATATCAAGAAAACAAACATCTCTAACCCTTTATTTCGCACTAAAAAAATGAAACTCAAGGCTCCCATCTACATTGAAACCTGCATTCAGCAGTGCGAAAACGCATTGGCCGAGATCAGCGAAATGATCAAAGATTTGGATGATCATACTCTTAACACCCAGGAGGCTCCGGGCAAATGGAGCATTTTGCAATGCCTGAAACACTTAAGTATGGCCAACCAGATATATATGGTGAACTTCCAAAAGGCTTATATTAAGTATCCGCAACAGCCTGATGATGAATTCCGGTCTCATTGGAAAGGTGACTACTTCACTAAAATGATTTCTCCGAAGAAAAATGGCGAAGTGAAGAACAATATGAAAACTTTCAAATCAATGGATCCCAGCCAGGCTCTTGATGCAAGAGAAACCATCGATGAGTTCTTCAGCATACATAAAGAGTTGATAGAGCTTATGAAAAAGTCAAAAAATTACAGCCTGAACCGCGTAAAAGTGCCTACAGCTCTAGGGCCATTGGTAAAGCTCAGATTGGGCGATGCCTTCCGTTTCCTGCTTGGCCATCTCGACAGACATGTTCTTCAACTCAAAAGAATTAAAAAAGCCGTAGCCTAAAAAGCCCTGTATTCGTTACATTGAAAATAATGAAACGAATACTCATCCTATTTTTTAGTTGCTCCATTGTTCTTTCGTGTCAACCGGCACAAAACATTGAACAGGAAAGAGAAGCCATTCTAGCGGCATCAAAAGCATTCTCCCAAGCCTATATTGACCGAAATCTTGAAGAACAGATGTCATATTATACCGATGATATCGTCATTATGTCGGGAGACAGGGAAATGATTGTTGGGAAGGAAAAAGTTACCCGATACTGGACGCTACCTGCTACCGTAAAAGTACTTGAGCATGCCTCCACGCCCGTTGAGTTGGAAATTATTGGCGATATGGCCAAAGACTACGGATATTATGCAGGTAAGTCTGTTCGTAACGGAACCGATACTGCTTCATTCAGAGGACAGTATCTGATTACCTGGAGAAAAGAAGCAGACGGGCAATGGCGAATGTCTGCCGATATGTGGACTTCCCTAAACTAAAGGCTATGAGTGACGAAGAACAGAAAAACAACAAGATCAGAAGACCAAGAGGAATGGGGGTGGGAACAGGCATTGCCATTGGAGCAGGTATAGGCATTGCTATGGACAATCTGGCCATTGGCATTGGAGTAGGCATTGCTATGGGCTTTGGTTTTGAGTTAATCAACAGGCAAAGAAATAAGGGCTAACCAGACCCTCATAAAGAAATATCATAAGTACAGGTTGAATAATCTGATATGAGCAATGCCTATCTTAGAATTTACAATGTTATCAAACCATCCGTAAGGCCCAAGTGACAACAAAAGATTTTGTATCAGAACTTAGAAATTGGAAGCTGACCAGATATAAAGCAGTCAATTTCTTCGTTGGAATTTCTGCTTTGCTCATATATGAGTTTGTCGGCCGCCCCATTTACAGACCTTACATCTACAAAAATGGAATCAATGACTTCCACCTTGCAGACACCTTAGGCAATACCTTAGGGACTTTGACCACCATATTTTTCCTCATTGCGATATTATCGAATGAAAAAACAAAAGGTAATTACCTGATAAAACTCGGAACATTTAGTGTCGTAGTATTTGAACTCGCACATCCCATACTTGGCAAACCCATCGATATATGGGATGTAATCGCCACCATCCTTACAGGGTTCATCAGCTTTTTCTTCTACAATAGTATCTTTAATAGCCAACAAAAAAGATAAGGGCTAACAACTGTCAGCCCTTATGTTCAGTCTAATCAATTTAGATAATTTCTAGTCTTCTCTCAGTCTGGTTGCCGGATTTGAAAAGGCTGCCTTAAAGGTTTGCATGCTTATGGTCACAAAAGCAATCAGTAGAGCTATCCCGCCAGCAACCACGAATGGCAGGGCACCTAACCCAATTCGGTAAGCGTATCCATCGAGCCAATCGCTCATAAAATACCAGCCAACAGGAGCCGCCAGGAGCATGGCAATTCCTACCAAAATGATGAATTCCTTGCTCAGGGTGGATACAATCTGATTTACCGAAGCACCCAGCACTTTTCTGATACTGATTTCCTTACCTCTTTGTGCCACAGTAAATGAGGCTAACCCGAACAGCCCAAGACATGCCAGGAAAATGGCCAAACCTGAGAAAATAGTGAATAGCTCGCTTCTTTGTGATTCAGATTGATACAGGTTATCAAACCGCTCATTCAGGAAATTATACTGAATAGGTGAATTGGGAGAAAACTCAGCATATTTCTGCTCAATCTCGGCCACTGCACTTCTCACACTTTGCCCTTCAATTTTAATGGAAAGGAAACGCATTCTGTTTCTGTTGTTCTCCATAATCACTGGCACTATTTCGCTCTGAAGAGATTCGAAGTGAAAGTCCTTCACCACACCAATTACTCTTCCGGAAACACCGCCATAATCCATGCGTTTGCCAATGGCCTCTTCTGCATTGGCCCAACCTATGATTTGAACAGACTTTTCATTCAGAATAAAGTTGGCAGAATCTCGCTGCCAGTCTTCAGAGAAGTTTCTTCCGGCCACTAATTCCATCTGATAGTTGGGAATAAAATCAGTATCTACCTGCAATTGCTTAATCACCACCTGGGTTGGTTGCATTTGGCCATCTACTTCGGCCTGTGCTCCCTGTGAATCGAGCAGCTGACCCGATGGCACCCGGCTGGAACCTCCTGCCGATTTCACTCCGCTGATATTTTTCAGCTCATTTTTGAAAGTCTGGAAGTTGTCCGCAATCTCCGAGCTTACATTGAGAATCATCATCTGGTCTTTGTCGTAACCCAGATTCTTGTTTTGCATATAATTCAATTGCTGCACCACTACCACGGTAGAAATGATCAACACCACGGAAATGGAGAATTGAGCCACCACCAAAACCCTTCTCAACAAACCGGATTTGCCCGGAGTAGAGCCTTTGCTGCCTCTCATTACTTCCAGCGGCTTAAACGCGGACAGGTAAAAGGCCGGATAACTACCTGCCAATATTCCTACCAGCAATGCTGCTCCAAATATGATGGCTATCAAACCTCCGTTTTCCACCAAATTGAATTCCAGGTTGAGTGAAGTAAAGTCTCTGAAAAATGGAAGAATGAGCGAAGTGAGCCCTACCGAAAGCACCAAAGCGAACAATGTCAGTACAATTGATTCTGTCAGGAACTGATTGATGAGATTTCCCTTTCCGGCACCAAAAACCTTTCTCATGCCTACTTCCTTGGCTCTTCTGGCCGATCTGGCCGTGGCCAGGTTCATATAATTGATACAGGCTATGAGCAGAATTAATGCAGCAATTGAGGTGAAAATGTATACATAAGTGATATCTGAGTTCTCGCCCAGTTCATCTGACAGATTGGAGTGAAGATGAATATCTGTTAGCTTCTGCACATGCAGTCTTGTCCAGCTTGGAGCGTTTTCTCCCATCTGGATTTTGAGGAAATCTTCCATACGGCTCAAAATACCATCTATTGAACCCGTTTCCGTAAGTGTAAAGAGTGTGGTGAAGTTGTTGCTTCCCCATGCGGCAAGCAGATTGTCTCTGCCTCCGTAGAACTGTTCAACCACCGAAAAATCGGCCATCATATTCAGTTCGAAGCTGGAATTGTCTGGCCAGTCTTTATAAACTCCCTGTACCAACAGGTCCGCCTGGTCGAACACACGGATGGTCTTGCCCATGGGGTCTTCATTACCGAAATATTTTCTGGCAAGATTTTCTGAGAGCACTACTGACCCAGGTTTTTGCAGGGCTTCTTTCAAATTGCCCTGAAGACTTTCGAAAGTGAGAATGTCTACAATTTCAGGATCAGCAAAAGCGAGATCCGTTTCATTGAAAAGCTTTTCGCCATATTCAATAGTGCCGGAAGTGGTGAGAAAACGACCGATTTTCTCAATATCCCCTTCGTAGTAATCCTTCAAAAAGTGACCGAAAGGCGGGGCGAGCCTTGAAAGATGAAGTGAGGTGGTTCCATCCTGGCTCATGAATTCCCGGGTAAACCGGTAAGTTTCATCCGCATTTTTGTGAAACCTGTCGTAACTCATTTCCTCATTGATGTAAAGGCCAATGAGCAAACAGCAGGTTAATCCCACCGATAGACCAAGTATGTTGATAAATGAAAACCCTTTGTGCTTAAGCAGATTCCTAAGCGCAACTTTAAAGTAGTTTTTGAGCATGACCGTTTGGTTTGAGTAATTAAATAATGTGCAACTCACGAAGAGTTACATTATTAACAGACTGTAGAAAAACTCTAAAGTTGCATAAGAAGTGAATTCCCTTCTGAATCACATTTGGCGGTTTTATGCAGATTCACCACTTTTATGCATGCGAATGACATTTTTGTCCATCATTCTTCTTTTCACCTTGTTCCAAACTAACAGCTCTCATTCGCAGGAGTTTGAGGTAGTTTCTTTCAATATCCGCTATGGCACACCGGGAGACGGGGAGAATAAATGGAAAAGCCGAAGAAGCCGGGTAATGACCATTTTCAACAAGTATAAGGATGGAATTATAGCCACTCAGGAGGCACTTCCTTTGCAAATAGATGAAGTGTTGGATGAGGTTTCTCAGTTCGAGGTGGTTTTTCGCTCCCGTACGGTTGAAGAGAAAAAAGGCGAGTCGAATGCCATTTTCTACAATAAAAAAGTATGGAAGCTGGTTGAAAACGAAACCTTCTGGTTTTCTGATACTCCAAGTGAGCCTGCCACCAGAAGCTGGGGAAATACACTCCCAAGAATAGCCACGATTGCCATACTCGAACACAAATCAAGCGGAAAGAAGATCAGACTGCTCAATGCGCACCTGGATCACAGGTCTGATTACAGCCGTCAGCGAAGCGTGGAACTACTACTGAGAAAACTGATGACTGAAGTAGAACCCATGCCAACCATTCTTTTAGGCGACTTTAACGAAACACCGGATGGAGAAAATATTCAGCGAATCAAGGAGTACTTCGAAGATACCTACTCAGGCGATGAACTGGAAGGCTGTACTTACCACAACTGGAATGGTGGCAGCCACTGCGACAGGATAGACTACATTTTCTATCTCAAGGGAGATGGACTGAAACTACAGAAGTTCACTATCGACCGATGGAAGAACAAGTACTTTTACCCATCTGATCACTACCCTATTGTGGCTAAATTTTCGCTCAATTAGAGCCTTTTCTGCCTTTACTTCTTTACGATACAGATAAATAAAGTATGGCAGACCGAGAAAGGCCGTTGTCATAAAGCCCATAAAAAAGCCTCTTGCCCATGATCCTAAGTCCGATACCCGCACTATGACAAGAGAAAGAGTGCCAAGACTTAGCATCAGATAAATACCGAAAACAGCTCTCTTAGACTTTGACATTTGCCGCTTTGGCTTTGCGTCTGTTGTTGATGAATACTCCCAACAAGATAGCACCAATACCAATGATTTGCCCGAGGATAAGCACTTCACCATCCAGAATACCCCAGGTTAAAGCCACTATTGGAATCAGGTAGGTCACCGTGCTGGAAAAGATTGGGGTGGTGAGCTGAACCAGTTTATTGAACAGAATCAGGGCAAGAGAGGTACTCATTACCCCTAACAAGCTTACGTAGCCAAGCGCCTGAACAGCTCCAGGTTCGGTAGCCAGTTTCACTGAAAAATCTGTTCCGAAAAGGAGATAAAGACCTGCAAATGGCCCAACCAAAAGAATACTGACGCTGGTAATCACCACCGGGCTTAAATCTGACAGATAGTATTTAATGACATTGAGATTGGTACCATAACAGGCCGTAGCCAGCACAATAAAGAAGGCGTAGAAATTGAATTCACTGAATTTACCCCCACTACCGGCCATGAGAAGAACAACAGTTCCTATAAAGGCCAATACAATTCCTATATAATTTTCCTTTTTGAATTTTTGCTTGAAAAAGGCTGCTCCAATAATGAGTGTAAAAATAGGTGTCAGACCATTCAAAACTCCGGCTATGCCACTATCCAGCCTTGTCTGCCCCAACGCGAAGAGAAAGGCTGGGCCGAAAGTACCAACCATACCAATGAGGAAAAGCAGCTTCAGATGCTTTCCGGTAAGCTTTCTGACTTTGGGTATACTTACAGGCACCAGAAACAGACAAGCGGCCAAAATTCTGATGGCACCTACCTCTCCTGGTTCATAAACCTCAAGCCCTCTTTTAATGAGAATAAAACTGGTTCCCCAGATAAGGGATAGAATTGCAAGTATTCCCCAGGCCACGGCATTGGTGTTTTTCATGCTTCAAAAAGAAGCCCAAATGTAGAACAATTAATGAAGCTTATGAAGGAAAATTCAGGCCATGGAATAGGCCCCTTCGAACACCTCTCCTATCTCTTCCAAAATGGCAAAAAGCTCTTCACGATCTTCAGATTCCACCAGCCTTGTCCTGTAAGGTTTAAAGTTGGGAATACCCCTGAAATAGTTGGTATAATGCCTTCTCATTTCATAAATACCCTGTTTTTCATCTTTCCATTCCAGAGAGAACTCAAGATGTTTTTTAGCAGTCCGTACCCGCTCAGCCATGCCCGGAGCTTCTAGAATTTCGCCTGTTTTCATGAAATGTTTGATCTCATTGAAAATCCACGGATAACCGATGGTTGCACGGCCAATCATGATGCCGTCTACACCATATTGGTTTTTGTATTCAAGCGCCTTCTGAGGTGAGTCGATATCTCCGTTGCCGAAAATTGGAATGTGGATGTCGGGATGACTTTTCACCTCGGCAATCTTGGTCCAGTCGGCAACACCTTTGTACATCTGCACGCGTGTTCTGCCATGAATGGTCAGAGCTTGAATACCCACATCCTGTAAGCGTTTGGCTACCTCCACAATCTTAATAGTGCTATCATCCCAACCCAAGCGGGTTTTTACTGTAACCGGTAAAGAAACTTGTTTCACAATCTCCTCGGTCATTTTCTGCATTTTGGGAATATCCAGTAGAATTCCGGCTCCCGCTCCTTTACAAGCTACTTTCTTCACCGGACAACCATAGTTGATATCGACCAACTCGGGCCGAGCCTCTTCTGCGATAGCCGCTGCCTGACGCATTGACTCAATATTATCGCCAAAAATCTGAATACCAATCGGCCGTTCATAGTCATAAATATCCAGCTTCTGAACACTCTTTTCGGCATTTCTGATCAAGCCTTCTGAAGAGATAAATTCAGTATACATCAGATCTGCCCCGTTCTCCTTGCAAACTGCCCTGAATGGCGGATCACTCACATCTTCCATTGGTGCCAGCAGCAATGGAAATTCCCCAACCTCTACGTTTCCTATTCGTACCAAGTGCTATTCAAATTTTCGCGTAAATTTACAGCATTATGACGAGACTTGACAAGGGGATTGACCTCACCGGAAGGAATTCAGAAGCGACCAGCTCATTAATTGTCATTGGTTTTTTAATAGTAGGCTTTTTTGTGGGTCAATTTATCGCCTTAATTGCTCTCATCGGTCAGGCTGCTGTAAATGGTGCCGATTTAGCTGAAATCCTGGCCGACCCTAACAGTTTATATGATAATGTGTCATTGATTCAAGCACTTACGGCACAAGTGCTTTACACCTTATTCTTTACCTTTCTTATCCCCTGGTTCTACCTGAAAGTTGTTGCAGGCAAGAAACTCAGCCATTTAACTACAGAGAACAAAGTTGATATTCTGCCTCTCCTTATCACCATACTGGGAACTTTCACCTTTATGGTGGTTAACTCCTACTTTATAGAGTGGAATGAGAACTTCAAATTCCCCGAGTTTATGTCTGGTTTTGAAGAATGGGCCAGAACCACAGAAGACCAGGCGGCAGCCTTAACCGAGAAATTTACCACCTTCGATAATTTTGGGGCCTACCTCTTTGGCCTGTTGGTGATTTCTATTTTGCCGGGTATAGGTGAAGAACTCATGTTCAGGGGGGTACTTCAGAATAGCCTTCACCGATGGTCCAAGAATCCGCATATAGCCATCTGGGTTTCAGCTTTCATTTTCGGAGCTATTCACATGCAATTCTTTGGTTTGGTACCAAGAATGATGCTCGGGGCAGTATTCGGTTACCTCTATGTCTGGTCCGGCAATATCTGGTACCCCATTATTGCACATGCCATCAACAACGGAATTGGGGTTACCCTGGCCTATGCCGCACAATTCTCTGAAAGTGAGGTAAACCTGGACGACACGGATACCATACCATTATATGGTCAGATCATAGCAGCTGTATTCTTTGTGGTGCTGATGGTTATTTTCAGAAATCAGTATCTTCGGTCAAAATCCATAGAGTGAGTAATTGGCAGACCGTTTACCGTACAGGAGTACCCCATCAGGCAGAAATTGTCAAAGACCTACTGATGAATGAGGGCATTATGGCACTTGTACTGAATCTTCAGGACCACTCTTACAAAATAGGCCAGCTAGAAGTGAAAGTGAACCCTGACAGTGTGATCAGGGCTCTCAAAATCATTAACGAACAGATCAGCTTCAACCATGAATAACCTGGCCCAAAGAGCTATAACCGCGGTTTTTGGTGTCGGAGCAATTATTGCTGCTACCGTGCTTTCTCCATGGTCTTTTGCGGTTGTGTTCGGGCTGATTATGCTTTTAACCCTGAAAGAGTTTTACAGCCTGGCCAAAAAAGCCGGAAGAAGACCTTTTGAGGTTTGGGGACTGGGCTTTTCACTCATTACCTACACACTGTTTTTCTGTTACTTTCAACTTGAGCTGTCTCCCAGGTTATTCTGGCTTTTGCCAGCCCTTTTTGCTTTGGTTTTTATTTATCCATTGCAGGCCATTAAGACATCTCACGCCATTAATTGCACGGCCATAACCACCATGGGGGTTGTCTATATTGCTTTGCCTATATCACTAATTCATTCTATTGGCTTTGCCAGTGGTGAGTACCAATACGAGCTGGTTTTAGGCATTTTATTCCTTCAATGGGCCAATGACACCGGGGCCTATTTTACCGGTAGATCTATTGGAAAAAAGAAGCTATTCGAGGCTGTATCACCCAAAAAGACATGGGAAGGCACCATTGGTGGTTTCCTTTTTTCACTCATTATAGCCTATGTATTTCATCAGTTGTTCGGTATACTGAATATCTATGAATGGATGGGGCTAGGAGCCATCACCGCTGTATTCGGAACACTGGGCGATCTTGCCGAATCCCTATTCAAAAGAACCCTTGCTATAAAGGACTCAGGCAGCATTTTGCCAGGTCATGGAGGCTTTCTCGATAGATTTGATGGACTACTACTGAGTTTACCGTTCACTACGGCTTACCTCCACTTCATACTTTAATTCGGAAAATAAGGCCGATTTCGTTGGTCATATTCGCTTAAAATTTACTTAATTTTGCCCCGTCTTAAACAACATTATACTCCCTATGGGTTACATCGAACCGGCTCCGATTAAGGATAAATCCAATCCTTTTGAGTCAATGATGTCCAGGTTCAATATTGCGGCCGAGGTGCTGGGACTGGACGAACAAGTTTACAATGTTTTAAAGTCACCCTCAAAGCAAGTTTCCGTATCACTCCCCATCACTATGGATGATGGCTCTATTAAAGTGTTCGAAGGTCACCGTGTGATCCACTCCAACATTTTAGGACCGTCAAAAGGGGGCATCCGTTATGCCATGGATGTTCATTTGGATGAAGTGAAGGCGCTTGCAGCGTGGATGACGTGGAAGTGTGCAGTAGTGGATATCCCCTACGGTGGTGCGAAGGGTGGTATCAAATGCAACCCAAGAGAAATGTCTGCCGGGGAGATTGAAAGATTGACTCGCGCATATACGCAAGCTATGTCTGGCGTTTTTGGTCCCGACAGGGACATACCTGCTCCTGATATGGGAACCGGCCCAAGAGAAATGGCCTGGCTGATGGATGAGTACTCACGCTCTATGGGAACCACAGTCAATGCCGTTGTAACGGGTAAACCACTTGTATTGGGAGGTTCTTTGGGCCGTGTAGAGGCCACCGGTCGTGGGGTAATGGTTTCAGCCCTTGGTGCAATGGAAAAACTCAAAATCAATCCTTATCACGCCACTATTGCCGTGCAGGGATTTGGTAACGTGGGTTCTTTCGCTGCCCTTCTCTTAGAAGAAAGAGGCTGTACCGTTGTGTCTATCAGCGATATCTCAGGAGCTTACTACAACGAAAAAGGAATTGATATTAAGAAGGCTATCGAATACAGAGATGCCAACAAAGGAACTTTGGAAGGCTTTAAGGGCGCTACCCTGATGGATAAGCCGGAAGAGCTTTTGGTCCTGGATGTTGATGTTTTGGTACCTGCTGCCGTAGAAGATGTAATTCACCTTGGAAACGTAAATAACATCAAAGCGAAACTTATTGTGGAAGGTGCCAATGGCCCTACCTCTGCAGAGGCCGATAAAGTGATCAACGAAAAAGGAATTATGGCCGTGCCAGATATACTTGCCAATGCTGGTGGTGTTACCGTTTCATACTTTGAGTGGGTTCAGAACCGTTTGGGTTATAAGTGGACTCGCGAAAGAGTAAACAGAAGGTCTGACAGAATTATGAAAGATGCCTTCGATAAGGTTTATGCTGCTTCTCAGAAATATGATATCCCTCTGAGAATTGCTGCCTATGTAGTAGCCATTGAAAAAGTAGCCGAAACCTATAAGTTCAGAGGAGGTTTTTAGATTTATGAAAATACACAAGGAAGGAAGAGGATTCTTAACGGTCCTCTTCTTTATTTTATTGGCAATCAATGCCGGAATACTGATTCTGGCTTCATTTGGAGATGTCTTTAAAGGAATTATCGGAGGAGTATCCCTGGTCATATTCCTGTTCTTTCTCCAGTTTTTCCGAAACCCCACCAGAAAAATTGAGCTGAACGACAAACAGGTTCTGGCTCCCTGCGATGGTAAAGTAGTGGTGATTGAAACCACTCCTGAAGATGAGTACTTTAAAGGCAAAGACAGAATCCAGGTATCCATCTTTATGTCTCCGGTAAACGTTCATGTGAACAGAAACCCTGTAACAGGACTCATTAAATACTTCAAGTATCATCCGGGTAAATACCTGGTAGCATGGCACCCTAAATCAAGCACTGAGAATGAAAGAACTACTGTGGTTTATCAGCTTCACAAGAATGTGGAAATTCTGATCAGACAGATTGCCGGAGCTGCGGCCAGACGTATCAAATGGTATATCGAAGAAGGCGACAGTGTAATTCAGGGCCGCGAATTTGGCTTTATTAAGTTTGGCTCAAGGGTAGACCTGTTTCTGCCATTAGATGCTGAAATCAAAGTAGCCAATGGTCAGATCACCAAAGGCGGACTGACGGTGATTGCTGAGTTAAAGTAAGCCTTCTACTACCCTCATTAACTCTTCCAGATGCTTTTGATCAACTGAATCGAAATCGTTCAGTTGATCTGAATCTACATCCAGTATTAAGGCAACTTCTCCATTTTTGAAGGCAGGTAACACAATCTCCGACCTGGAGTCGGAGCTGCAGGCAATATGACCGGGAAACTCATCTACATTCGGAACCAAAACGGTTTCTGCTTTCTCCCAGCTGGTTCCGCAAACGCCTTTGCCTTTTCTGATCCGTGTACAGGCAATCGGTCCCTGAAAGGGCCCCAGAACTAATTCATCTTGCTTAACCAAGTAGAAACCCACCCAGAAAAACTCCATTCCATATTTGAGGGCCGAAGCAATATTGGCCAGGTTAGCGGTTAAGTCAGGCTCTCCTGTGACCAAAGCTTCAATCTGTGGAATCAGGCTTTGGTATTTCTCTTCTTTGGTTGCTGTATTGTTGATGATCAGTTCTTCTGCCATAGAAATTCATTTGAATGCAAAGGTAACGGTGCACTCATAAAATCAGTTCAAAGGCCATAGATTCTTTATCTCCCTCCGCCCCTTAGTTGGTCTTGCGCCCCATGAACTTTAAAATTGCCAACCTGATTTCTGATCAACTGATTTCTGACTACCGATTTCGGTATACCCTCAATTCGTCTCCAATTACCTCGGTAACTGAGACCAAATCGCCAGAAATTTCAGGGGCCTTGATTCCTTCCCCAAATTGAACAGATGAGCTAAAGACTCTGGCTTCATCCCAAATACCTGCATGGATGAAAGCATGGAGTACGGCCGAACCACCTTCGATAATGACAGACTGCAGCTTTCGCCTTCCTAAATCGGCAACCAAAGTCGGTATGAAATCATTCTCATCAAGTTTCACCCATTCCAGATTTTCCCCTTGTTCACTTTTCAGCGTGTTGTAAACGAGAGTAGGAATGGAGCCATCGAACAGCTTAAGGTCGCCTTTGAGTCTCAGCTTTCGATCTATGACTATTCTTACCGGGTTTTTGCCCGACCAGCTTCTTACATCGAGACGAGGGTTATCATATTCGGCTGTATTGGCACCAACCAGTATAGCATCTTCTTCGGACCTCCATTGATGCACCAAACTGCGGGAGTATTCATTGCTGATCCATTTGGAGTCGAAGTTGGTTCTGGCCACAAAGCCATCGGCCGTTTGAGCCCATTTGAGGATGATATAAGGTCTTTGTTTTTCTATCAGATGAAAGAAACGAACATTCAAATCTCTTGACTCTTGCTCCAGACAGCCCGTTACCACTTCAATGCCCGCAGCCTCCATTTTAGCTATTCCTTTTCCTCCAACCAGAGGATTACTATCCGCAGCAGCGATCACCACCTTTTTCAGGTTCATGCTCACCAAAAGGTCGGCACAGGGTGGTGTTTTGCCATGGTGAGCGCAGGGTTCGAGCGTAACATAACAGGTAGATTCAGGCAGAAGATTCTTGTCTTCGACTGAATGAATAGCATTCACTTCTGCATGGGCTTCTCCATACTTTCTGTGCCAACCCTCACCAATAATTCTTCCTTCATGAACAATGACACAGCCCACCATAGGGTTGGGACTTACCGAACCTCTTCCGAGGGCGGCCAGCTCAATGGCTCTTCGCATATAGCGAATATCAGCTTCACTGAAATTCTTTGATTCGATATTTGCTTTACTTTGTATCATGTCACAAAAGCCTGCGAAGGAATTGCTGCGCCAAGTTATTAATGAATTGGCAAACTTATACGAGGAGCGTGAAGTTACGGCACTGGCCAGGCATTATTTGCACGACAGGTTTCATGTTGACTCCATGAAGCTGGCCATGAACAGTCCCATCCACTTCGATGAGAAGCTCATGCATCACGACCTGAGATTGCTGAGGGCTTCTACTCCGCTTCAGCATGTGGTAGGTTTTGGAGAATTTTATGGGCGTAAATTCAAATGCGGGCCTGAAGCCCTCATTCCCAGGCCTGAAACTGAAGAATTGGTGAATTGGGTGATTGAGGATCATCATCAAATCATCAGATCATCAAATCATCAAATCAAGGTATTGGATATAGGAACGGGAACGGGCTGTATTCCAATTATACTGGCTCTGGAAGTAAGTGGTTTAAAAGCCGAAGGCATCGACATTTCAAAAGAGGCTTTGCGTCTTGCCACCCAGAATGCGGAGCATTTGAAAGCTGATATCGGCTTTTCCCAAATCGATATCCTTGAGGAAAATCTATCCGGCCAATACGATATTATCATTAGCAATCCTCCCTACATTCCGGAATCTGACAAAGCCCAAATGCACAGCAACGTGCTGGAGCATGAACCAGGCCTGGCACTGTTTGTACCCAATAGTGACCCGCTACTTTTCTACAGGACAATAGCCCAAAAAGCCAAACTATCATTGAAGGATGGAGGTGTTGTTTATTTTGAAATCCATGAATCCTTTGGAGCTCAAGTAAAGTCACTTCTTGAGAATGAGGGATTTACCCAAGTATCCATCCGGCAAGACTTACAAGGCAAAGACCGAATGGCTAGGGCGCATATCAAAGGTAAAGTTCAAAAGTGATTTCTTAAAGAAAGGAGACACAATGCCCGAGTTATATAGCTTAATTAGGTCGCGAAGCTTGGGAATATTATAGGTCTTAACACAATACCGATCCACCATTTTAAGACAGGTGGGGCCGCAGTCCATTACATCCAGTTGCTTAAAGTAGGTAAACCTCAAAAAGGAGACTTTTTCAATTTAACAATGAAAATCCAGGGATTTTCTTCTCCGGTTAGTGAGTCAAATTTATCTACAAGTTCCATTCCTTCTTTCACAAAATACAACTCTTCACTACCCAAATCCCATGGAAGTAACTTGGCTGTTCCAGTATTCCATAAATCATCTTGAAAAGAGTCTCTCGCCACATAAGAGTTATTTGTAGATAAATTGGAAATGGACATACCGGAATAGTCTTCAACACTAAAATCAACAACTACGTGATTTTTAGTTCTAATGACACTCTTTATAAAAAGATAATCTTCAGATCGATCAGTTATTCCAAAATTCAATTTCAGTGATGCAATCCGGCTATTCTCAGAAACCTGATATAAAGTATCTCTGACAAAGGATTCTTGCATAACCTCTCCTTGATAAACAAAAATATCACCATCGACTTCAGAAAGAATTTGGTCTCCTACCATGCCTGAAATTGCAGCAGTACCTTTATCTGCTTTAACTGACTTGATAAGAACAGTGTCCTTCGGTAAAAGGTCAGTCTCAAAATTGACTAAATATGAATTATTAAACCATTTAGTTGCATCTGCTGCCGGAATACCATATTCGGTAAAAACACCATAAAGAGTGCCATTTAGTACTTTCACTCCATTTATCCCTAAGGTTTTAGTCTCCTTGATGAAATTACCAGAGGTATCAAAACAAATTATTTTTTGACTGAGGCTTGACGCTAGATATAAAAGGTTTGATTTTTTGTCTAAGGTAATATCTGTAACATTTAGATATTCACCGGGTCCTTGTCCTTTTCTCCCTATCTGCTTTATGAATTTACCTCCCTTTGAAAACTTAAATAACGCACCCGGATCCGCTACAAAAATAGATTCTTCATTATGTTCAATATCTACTATCCTTGTGATTAAATTATTTTCTAGGGTCTCTAAAGCAATACTATCAACACGATCTGATATGGTGGAAAGCCCGATATCTTCAGCTTCACTGAACATAATATCTATAGTGTTAAGCTCACTTTCACTATTTGATGTTGAGCATCCAGTATAAAAACAAACTATGAGAACTAGGAAGACGGACCGAGGACAACCCATTATATTTTATTTGAGAGTAGCAATAATCAATACTTTCCAACCGGAAGGATATTGAGTTTTTAAACTTTCAATATCTGATACATCTTTTAGAAAGAAAATTTGATTTTCAACATTACCATAGATTACCCCTGCTTGGTAAAACTTGATGTACCCATGATTACTCAGGTCATCCATAATTCCCTTATCATACCGGTCCAATGTCTGAAAGGTCTCTTTTGATTTCAAATTCATGAATGTGATAATACTTTGTCTCGTAGTTTGATTTTGTGTAGGGAATATTAGCCAATTGCCACTGATCATAGAGGTTGCTCTTACCAAGAGTCCACTATCAACCCTTAATTCATACTTGACTTTAATGGAATCATCTCTTATTTGAAGAAAGTTTTTATCGATAAAATTCCACAATAATAAATCATCTCCTTGTCTTAAGAAACGCATAGGCCGGCTCACGTATGAATCCGAGTCTTCGAAATTGGCTAGAACCCTCCTTGAACTTGCATTTTCATTAGCTTTTATCAGCCGATATTCTATGGGGGTTCCTATAGTATTACGATTAATTTCTACTCCGTAGTGTTTTCCATTAAAGACCAATTGTTTGATACCAATCGCTTTAGTCTCTCCGATTGCGGCACCACTAAAATCATATTGCTTAATTGTGTCTCCATTATTCAATCCTATAATTTTCCTTTTTTCATCGAAAAAGAGTGATAGCAAGCCATTTGCGTTTGCCCCAATTTGCTGAATAAATGCCCCCTCTCGTTCAAACTTTAGAATTTTTGAATTACCCATACCGTTCTCTTTCATAAAAACTAGAGCAAATATGAACTCTTCATCTATGGCTAAATCAAATATTGACCCCTCCTTCAATTCAGAGGGCACTTTTAAAACAATAGATTTGGTAGATACTGCAATGTCAGAAAGGTTTAAAGTTTCAACATCCATATTCCTTACATCATAAGTTTCTTGAAAACCGTAAAGCAAATTGATCATTGCCAGTCCTATGAGTCCGTAAATAAATTTCATGTAAGTGAGATCCGTTTAAATATTAACGCTTTTTTAAAAAAAAAGAAATGTAAAAAAGACTACCTGATTTATTAAGAATCAGGTAGTTATAAATTCTAATCTTCCACTCAACGTCAAGTCCATCACATTGTGACCCCAGAATAAACCGTTCCAACTCTCTACTACTTTTTTCGAAGTTTTACTATTTATATAGTTTTTCTACTATATTTATAGTAGATTCAAAAATTGATACTTTAAAAAAGGAGACACAATGCCCGAGTTATTTATATGGAGTCTTAAGAGTAGCGGTCTACTGATTTTACTTTTTAGCGCTTATTATTTCCTTTTCCGTAACAATACAGCATTCAAGGTCAGAAGGTCATTGCTGCTCATCATGTTAGTCTCATGTGCTTTGGCGCCCCTATTTAAATATCAGGTTTCTGAAAAGGAACCACTTATTGTACAAAAGGCCCTGGAAACCAAGACTGTTGTTCTAAAACCATTACAAGCCGAAGTAAAAACCGCGAATCCAATCGAAGCAATTGGTTCTATCGAAGAGTCTAAATCCATTGATTGGCCATCCGTTTTGAAATGGATCTATTTATCAGGCATTGCCATTTCACTTCTGTTATTCCTGGCAGAATTGATTAGAATATTGATACTAGGCCTAACCGCAGAAAAAGACTCTACATTAGGAAGGAATACATTCAGGCACCGACAGGTAAAATCTCCATTCTCATTTGGCAAATGGATATTCGTGCCAAAAAAAGAGGATTATCCGGGCTCTTTATGGCCAATCATTTCCAGACATGAGCTGGCACACATAGAAAGGCACCATAGTGTTGATCTGATTGTATCGAGATTGGTACAATCCGTTATCTGGTACAATCCAATTATTTATCTTTTTCAGAAAGAGCTAAGATCAATTCACGAGGCCGAAGCAGATGAGCAGGTACTCCAGTTCTTCGACTTTAAAACTTATGCCAACACACTGGTACAGGTTAGCCTTGCAGCGCAGCAAATTCCATTAACCCACTCGTTTGCTATTGTTTCATCATTCTCAAAAAGACTCAAGTTTATGAAGACGCACAAAACCAAAGTTGGAACCACCATTCTCTCATTATTCACTATTTCCTGCTTATTCTTCGGTGTAATGGGCTGGTCGGCTCTGTACGGGCAGGAGAAAAACCAACAAGAAGACCAAAGAACGGAAAGGCTAAAGGCACTTAGAAAAAACCCCGTACCGGTCAAATCGCGGGAAGAAGCTCTGGAGATCACCAAAAAGCAATTATCGATGACTACTTCATTCCTTGTATACCAAAAGTTACCGGACAGACTTGAAAGCATACTAGAAAGACTCAAAGCCATAGAACCTGAAAAAGAAATTAGTTTTACCTATATGGATAATGCATTTGGGCTGGAATATGAAGGAGGTTATTTTAAAAATAGGCGCCCCTATTATTTCGGAGAGTTAACCGATGAAGACAAAGATGAATTGTATCAATTAGCAATCCGCGATACTTCTAGAATGAAGTCCATCGGTATTCCAAGCAATACCGAACCACAGTATATTTTCAAGCTGTATGACTACCTCGATTACCTTGAGGAAGACCTAAAATCAACTATTAACTACATAATGTTTTATGAGCCTTCCTTTGAAGAATATCCAGAAATTTTTAATGAGTCCGAGGTTGATACAAAGCCTGAACCTGTTGGCGGGCTTGAAGCCTTTGCCAGAGCTGTGGCCCTTGATTTAAAATTGCCTCCAGAGGTTGATAAGAACAGGTTGCCTGATTCCATTGACTTTAGTGTGGTAGTCTATGGAGGCAGACAACTCACAAATATAAACCTCCTGACTGAGCTGCCTGGTAACGACAAGAAAAACAAGGATATGTACCTGTTCTTCGGTCAGGTATTAGAAGAGATTCAAACTAAAACGAGACAGTTTTACTCTTGGAAAAAAGGGATAAAGGATGGCAAAGATGTTAGAGTACGCATGAAAATATCTATCCCCACCAACTACATACTTTAAAAAAAGAGACCAAACTAAACCTATGAAAGAACTCACCAAAGCTGAAGAGCGCATCATGCAGATTCTCTGGGATCTTGAAAAAGCTTTCACCAGAGAGATTCTGGATCAGTTTGAAAATGAGCCGCCCAGCTACACCACCGTAGCCACCGTGCTCACCGTTTTGGAACAGAAGGGCTTTGTGGCCCATGAAATGATGGGCAATAGCAAACGCTACTACCCCCTAATCAGTAAATCGAAGTATTCAGACTTTGCCATGAACAATGTGATGAGCAAGTACTTTGAGGGCTCACTTACCC
>Ga0114899_1000938_pt1 | contig 18588 bp, 17 predicted proteins | sample MalvireepMed_215_FD_83497 | JGI IMG/M metagenome (GOLD analysis project Ga0114899, IMG submission 83497) | Marine viral communities from the Global Malaspina Expedition - Malaspina viral metaG DeepMed_215 | ecosystem: Environmental > Aquatic > Marine > Oceanic | place: Mediterranean Sea...
CGCGGCCTGGCGCAGCGCGTCTCCGGCCGGCTCCGCATTCTTGAGACAATCGTCCGTCGGCTGATCCTCCTGATGGCGCTCGGCCTGCAGCTGGCCCCGACGCCGCCGCGCCCGGCTCCCGCCAATCCCGCGCCAGAGCCCGACCTGCCCGAAGGCGTCGAACTGGCCATCTTCCCGCGCCTCTCCCCCAGACGGCTGAAACTGCTGCCCGCGCGCCAGGCCTTTGAAGGCCCCGGCGGCTTTCCGGACATTTCCGGTACCAGTTATGGACCCGTTTCCCCCCACAAGCTGATGGCCCGCATCGCTGCGCTCCGGCGCGTGATTGCCGCGCCCGAAGCCCACGCGACCCGCCTCGCCCGCACCCTCAACCGCCTGCAGAAAAACGGCGAGCCCAAGCCAATGGTCGGCGCAGCAACGCCTGCCTATCGCCTCTCACCAGAGCTTGGCGCCCTGGCCGCCATGTTGCCCGCGCAGATCAGCGCCGGGCTGGAAACATGGGAAAGCTCTGGCTGACTCCCCCGAGAAACCATTCCTTTCCGCCCGTTTCCCTCGCGTGACGGCCCCTTGTCATGCCTGTCATTCTTTCCGCGTGGTGGTACACTCCCGACCGGGAGGATACGCGTATGCCACGACTGAAACAGGCGGGCCGCGAAGCCGGAAATCCGTTCGCGAACCAGATTTTCGATTTGCTGTTTGAAGACCGGGACCCGATTGCCGAACCCGGCACCGCAACCGGAACGCCCGGAAACTGGTGGACGGTTTTCAACATCGTGCCGGATGCCTTCAAGCACACGACCGAAGGCTTCCAGTTCTACCGCTCAAAGAACCGCAAGCTCGACCCGAAACTGCGCGAGCTTGGCCAGATCCGCGCCGGCTTTGCCGTCGGCTCACAATTTGTCTTCTCTCAGCATTGCAAGGCCAGCCGCGATGTCGGCCTGACCGAAGATCAGATCGCCGCCATTCCCCACTGGCAGGTCGCAGACTGTTTCAGCCCGCTGGAACGCGCCGTGCTCGCCTATACGGACGGCCTGGTCCTGCAACGCGGCCGCGTGCCCGATGGTGTGTTCGAGGCCCTGAAAGCGGAATTGTCGGACGAGGAAATCCTAGAATTCACCTACATCACCTGCACCTATATGATGCACGCCATCATGAGCCGTGCACTGAAACTGGAATATGATGATGTGGATGAACGCGTCGTCGAAATCGCCGCGCCGGATGGATCGGATACAGACGTCATGTCGATGGTCGACAAGGGAGGAAACTGAACATGGCCTATCATCATCTCGCGCTCGCCGCGAAAGACATGAAAGCCACGCATGCATTCTATGAAGGCATCATGGGCTTTGAACTGGTCAAGGTCGAAGTCGCCCCAATCATGGGCGGCGGCTGGGGCAAGCATTTCTTCTATCGCATGGATGGCGATGACAGCCGCTTCATCGCCTTCTGGGAATTGCACGAGACCGATGGTAGCGACGATTATGTCTACGACATCAACGCCGCCGCCAAACTCCCGCCGGGTACAAATCATTATTCTTTTTCGGTGGATACGAAGGAAGAACTGGAAAGCTGGAAACAGAAATGGCTCGCCGCCGGGCTCGACGTGTTCGAGATCGACCATAATTGGTGTCACTCGATCTATACGAAGGACCCGAACGACAATGCAGTGGAATTCTGCCTGACCTCCGGCACCTTCACCGAGGCCGACCGCCAACGCGCGCTGGACGCCTTGTCGGAAACCGAGTTCAAGCCCTCTCCGCCGCCGGCCTTCATGCAAATGTGGAATGCCGAGAAAGCCGTCAGCTAACTACCAGCGCGCCGAATAGCCTCTCGTATCGACATGCACGAACGGCCCATGCGCCGCATTCGATCCATAGGCCGATGCGCCGCCCACGACCCAACCTTCGGGCTGCTCGGCGGCAAGTTCGTCAATCAGCTTGACCAGCGCGCGGGCATCTTCCTTGTCGATCCGGCCATTGCCGTCGAGATCATCCATCTGCCCGTCCCGGTCCTGATCAATATAGATATCGGCGGCATCACCATACAAATGGCGCGATGAAGTCGTCGTATTGCCAATGGCCGCATTATAGAATGGCGTACGATAGCCGCTCATCACGAAGAAAGTATCCGCTTCCCAGCCCTTCTCATTGGCAGCGGCAAGAAGGGTTTCGAGCTTGACCAGCATGTCCGGCTGCATCAGCAGATAGGTCGGCTCATGTCCCGGCTGCTGCTTGCAGCGGAACTGGCCGAGCTGGAAATTGGGCGAAACGCGCAGATCCTCCGACATCGCCGTCAGGTCGATAAACCCCTTGGGCACGGCATAGGAAGGAAGGTCCCGCAACGGTCGGGCATACATTCCAATCCGATAGCCATTCAAGCTGTCATCCACGCCATTCTCGAACGGCGTCAGCACCAGCAGGTTCAGGCGGGTTTCGGCGCCGCGATGGGAGATCTTCATGTCGGCCAGCCCCGGCGCCTCCGGAGCGGTCCAGGCAATCTCCGCCGCGTCACGGCTCAATTTTCCATCAGAAATCTCAATACGGGCATCTTCGGGAATGGCCAGCCTGATCTCCTCCCCCGGCATGGCGGAAACAGAGATCAGCGGCAGCGCAGAGCGTGTTCCGTTTACGGTAATCTCGACGCCAGCACCTGTCTTGACGGTCTCGGTCTTGTCGACCGGCTGGACCGGGTTCAGCTCCGCCGATGCGATGATCCAGGGCAGGAAGATGAATTTCATGAACGCGGAAAATATGGGTCTGGTCCTCTTGTCTGGTCTGAGCAGGCACGCATCACTTTAACTATTACGCATGCCCCCTCAAACGCATCAGAGCGCAAATAGTGCCATACTTTTTCTGATGTTTTTCAGAGCCGTAATTCGGAACCGGAACGGGCGCGATCGGTTTATCCAGCAACACCGCGAAGAGTTCCGCCAGTCTTCCCGACCGGCCAGGCCAGCCTGCTGCGGCGGCCGCGCTCTTCTCTAACAAGAGTATTTTGGAGATTATTTATGCGTACGCATCGCCGACTTCTTGTATCAACCCTCCTCGCGACCGCTGGCCTGCTGACCGCCATTCCCGCCAGCGCCCAGCATGCCGCGCCCGCCGATACTGTGCAGCTGGCCGATCTGAGCGAGAAAGAGGCCATGGGCGGCGAACTTGAAGCGGAAAAAGCCTCTGCCATCCAGACCCTGATCCTGAATGACTGGCTGGAGCGCGAACTGGGCAGTGAAACCGAAGCCGGTGTCCTGACCACAGTGCGCGCCGCCTATGCTCAGAATGTCTTCAAGCCGATCTGGACCGAGAAAGGGATCCGCTCGCTGAAGCGCGCGCGCAGTGATCTCTTCTCATACGGCCTCGTCCCATCCGACGTGTCGAAAGCCAACCTCAACAAGATCGCAGCCAAGCGCCTGAAAGGCGACAGCGACGAGATTCGCGCCACAGCCGATCTGCAACTGACCGCAGCCTGGATCCGCATGGCCTCTGCCGTAAGCGGAGGATTGTCCGATAATGGCGAAGCGGCAAAATCGAAGACCGATACGCCCTCCAAATCCACTGTGCAGAAAAGCCTGATCAAGGCGGCGCGGGGTGATGCCGACGACATCCTTTCCGAGCTCGAACCTGTGCACCCCCAATATAATCGTCTCAAGAAACAGCTGAAACAGTATCGCGAAATCCGGTCGGAGGGCGGCTGGCTCGCCATCCCGGATGGGGAAGCGATTGAACTGGACGACGAAGACCCACGTATTCCGGCCCTGCGCGACCGCCTGGAAGCGGAAGGCTATTACACGCCCGAGACATGGGCAGGCGATTTGCTGTCCGCCATCAGCATGGCTTCGAAAAATGATGACGGCACATCCGCTACGGAGATCGTGTTTGATGCGCGTCTTCAGAGCGCCCTGAAGGACTTCCAGCGCCATCACGGCCTTGAGGATGACGGTGTTGTGGGCCGGAACACGCTTGCGGCGCTGAATGAGAGTGTCGACTCCAAAATCGACCGGATCGCCGACACGATGAATCGCTGGCGTCATTATGATGATCTGGGTGACCAGTATATCTGGGCCAATATTCCATCCTTCACCGCCGAAGGTTGGCGTCACAACCGTCGCGAAATCGCGATGAAGACCATTGTTGGCATGCCCAGCCGTGAAACCCCGGTTTTCTCCGACCAGGTGGAATACGCAGTCGCAAATCCGCGCTGGTATGCCCCGGTCAGCATCGTGCGCCGCGACAAGCTGCCAAAGCTGGCCAAGGACCCGTCCTATGCGGCCCGCAAGAATTTCAGGGTGATTGACCGAGCCACCGGCCAGTCCGTCTCCGCCGCCTCGGTAGACTGGACCGATCCAGTCGCCGCCGACAACTACCAACTGGTCCAAGGCCCCGGCGCGAACAATGCGTTGGGCGATCTGAAGATCATCTTTCCCAATCAGTATTCTGTCTATCTTCATGGCACGCCCGGCGTGAGCCTGTTTGACAGGGCCCAGCGCACGTTCAGCTCAGGCTGCGTCCGTCTGGAAAGGCCTGAAGACATGGCGAAATGGATTGCGGCGCATGACCCGGAAATCACATCCAGGGATGTATCGGAGGCGCTCGAAGGGTCAAATCCGGAACGAATCGAGTTCAAGTCCGAAACCCAGATTCACATCACCTACATGACCGTCACAGTGGACGAAGACGGGGAGCCGAATTTTTGGCGTGACGTCTATCACGAAGAAGACGGCATCGAGATGGTCGACAAATATGCCCCACTCTACCAGCCCGCCCAGGATGAGGAACTGGCTCAAGCGACATCCGACCAACGCAAGGGATAAGGCTTACTGGCTCGCCCAGAGAATACGGGCGAGCCAGGCAATCTCTGACGGTTTGAAACTGCGTACGGGATAGGCCGGGTTCAACGAGGCCAGTTCAACTATGCGCGTATTCTTGCGCGCCAGGACCTTGGCCATCACTTCGCCACCAACAGTTTTTGCCACCACCCGATCGCCCGGTTTCACCTCGGAACCCGGCGACACGATAATCCGGTCCCCGGCCCGATAGGCCGGCTCCATGGAATCTCCGCTGATCTCCAATGCGTAAACCGACTCCGTTTCCAGCCCCGGAAACCGAACCTCCTCCCAGCCGCCGCCGACAGGAAAACCGGCATCATCGAAGAAGCCGTCCTGCCCAGCCTGCGCAAAGCCTATCAGGGGGGCAATCGCTCCGCGCCGACCATCGACCAAGGCGGCAAAATCCTCAAACCGACTGCCAACAGATTCCAGGACGCGCGCAAGGCTTTCCGTGGACGGCCAGCGCGGACGTCCATCAGCCCCTTCCCGCTTGGAAGGATTGAAGGCCGTCGGATCCAGCCCGGCCCGGCGTGCCAGTCCAGACGGCGTCAGCCCATGATGCGCAGCAAGGGCATCAAGCCCCCGCCAGATATCTCGATGTTTCATGGGATAATTTTCCCAAAGGTTGCACTCGCCGCTAAATAGGAATATTCACCTATTGTCAAGTGAGGGTGGGAAAACTGCAATGAAACTGTTCATACATGGCGTTCCGGATACGCCGCATCTGTGGGAGCCACTGATTGCGGCGCTCGGTCTCGGCGCCGATGACTATCGCGCCCCCGCCCTACCCGGCTTTGGCTGCCCGCGTCCGGACGGGTTCAGCGCAACCAAGGACGCCTACGCGAACTGGCTGGTCGAGCAGATGGAAGCGGCCGGTGGCAATGTCGATATTGTCGGCCATGACTGGGGCGCACTGCTGACCCTGCGCGCCGTGTCCCTCAGGCCGGATCTTGTAAGCAGTTGGTGTGTCACCAATGCGGTGATCGACCCCGACTATCGCGGCCACTCGCTGGCGAGGCGCTGGGCAACGCCTGTGCTGGGTGAGCTTGTCATGCTGGGCATGCGCAACAAGAAACGGCTCCTTCCTGCACTGGTTTCCGGCGGCATGCCGCGCAGCCTGGCCGAGCAGGAAGTTCCGCTCATCGACAAGACGATGCGGCAGAGCATTCTTCGCCTCTACCGGTCAGCGGCCGGCCTGCGCTTCTCGGATGAATGGGTGAAGGGTCTCGAAAATCTGCCGGAGCGCGGCCAGTTATTCTGGGGCGAGACGGACCCTTATGTCGACCTCTCTGTGGGCGAACGATTTTCCAAACGCTGGAACGTTCCGCTGCATGTCGAGCGCGGCGCCGGACATTGGGCCTGTGCGGAGCGGGCAACCGAGTTCGCTGCCCTGCTCCAATCACACTGGGCCTGAGTTTCAGGCAGCTTCCTTCTTCGGGCTGCCCAGTTCCTGTTTCACGCGCTCGGCCAGCTGGCGGACGGTGAACGGCTTCGGCAGGAACGAGACCGCGCGGTCGTCGTCCAGCTGTTTGGCAATGTCGCGCTCGGCATAGCCGGAGATGAAGATCACGCGGGCATGACCCAGCAGATCCTTGGCTTCGCGGATCAACGTCGGACCATCTTTGCCCGGCATCACCACATCGGAAATGACAAGATCAAAACTTTCCGGATTGTCCTCGAGAATTTCCATCGCTTCTTCGCCATCGCAGGCCTCTTCGACTTCATAGCCGCTCGACCGTAGCAAGGAGGCGGCAATGCCGCGCACGCCATCTTCGTCCTCGATCAACAGGATGCGACCGCGACCGGAAATATCCACCGGCTGGCTGGCAATTTTCTCGGCCTGCGCCATGTCCACCGGCTCAGGTATTTCCTCTGCCTTGAGCGCGGGAAGATAAATGTGGAACGTTGTGCCCTTGCCTACGCTGGAAGTGGTGCAGATATAGCCGCCCGACTGCTTGATGATGCCGTAGACCGTCGCAAGCCCGAGACCTGTACCGACGCCAGCTTCCTTCGTCGTGAAGAAGGGCTGGAAGATCTTGTCCATGACGTCTTTCGGCATGCCGTGACCGCTATCTTCCACTTCGATCAGCATATAGTCGCCATCGCTCACAAAGGCGAAGCCCTTGTCCTGGGCTTCCTTGCCGGTGGCGCGCGCCGTGCGGATTGTCAGCTTGCCACCATTCTTGTGGCTGAGCATCGCGTCGCGCGCATTGGTGGCAAGGTTGAACAGTGCGTTCTCAAGCTGGTTTTTGTCGGCCTTGATGTAAGGCACATCGCGGCCATGCTTGACGTCCAGCTCGATCCGCTCATCCAGCAACTGGCGCAGGAGGATCGAGAATTCAGACATGAAGTCCGTCACCGCAAACACTTCGCGCTTGAAGGTCTGCTGGCGCGCATAGGCGAGCAGCATCTTCACAAGGTCTTTCGCACGGATCGAGAATTCGTGGATCGATTTCAGATTGGAATAGGATGGATCTCCCAGAGGGTGGTGAACCATCAGCTGTTCATTGTTCAGGATGATGCCTTGCAGCACGTTGTTGAAATCATGCGCGACGCCGCCGGCCAGTTGTCCGATGGCCTGCATCTTCTCACCGTGCGCCAGACGCATTTCCAGCTGGCGCTGTTCGGTGATGTCCATGACATAGGCCACCGAGGGACGGCCTGCGCCGTCAAGCGCCACGAAGACGTTTACGTGCTTGGGCTCTTCTCCAACCAGTTTCAGGTTCACTGGCTTGTCGATGGCATCAATGAGCAGGCTCTTGAGTGCATCTTCGCCTTCTTCCGGGGCAAACAATTCAGAGAACTTGCCGCCCGGCGCGGCTTTGCCCTCGGTCAGGTCCATCAGCGAACGGTTGGCATCCATGATGATTGCGCTGTCTACGCTGCCGCCCTCGAGGCGCACCGCTCCAAAGGGCGCATCATCAAACATCGGATCACCATCCGGACGCGGTGGGCGTGACGCGGTCGAAATGCGGAAGCCTTCCTCGCCGGTGTTCATGACTTGCTGGCTAGCCAGAATGATCGTGCGTCCTGTCGCGTCCGCGCCCTTGCCCGACCAGGTCGTAATCGCCTGAACCGGGCGCTCAACACCGTCACGACCGCGCAGCTGGATGTCGACCCGGCCCGGCACGCCGGATTTGCGGTCGCGCGAGAGCATCTTCACGAACTCAGGGCGCATGATGTCGTCGATACGAATATTCTTGGCCGTTTCCGGCAGACCCAGCATATCGCGCAGCCAGCCATTGGCATAAGTGATCGTGCCATCCGGGCGCGCAGCGAAGAAGCCCATCGGCGCGTCTTCGACATAAAGCGATTTCAAGTCGGCCGCGCCGGTCGCTTCGCGCTCGCCGGCGATCGGACGAATACGCCAGAGCACTTTGTCACGCGGTAGCGGCGAAACAGTGATTTCGAACTGGGCGGGCACACGCTCCGGGCCGATCGTGATCGGCGGCAGGATTTCGCGGCGCGCATGACCGGCCTTCGCCCCCTTGGACAGGCGGTAAACCGGTGCGGCCAGACCTGGATTGGCACCGAACAGGCGATCCACGGTCACCGGAGCGCCTTCGGCTTGGGAGCCGATCAGCGCAAGGCTTGTCAGCTCGCGATAAGATGTATTGGCCGCAACAGGCGCCCCCCCCTGATCGGCAATCAGGACCGATTCATCCAGCGCCTCGATCCAGCCAAAGCGCGGCGTCGCCGCTTGAGCGGCGCGCGCAATCGAGCCGCGCTCCGGGAACAAGCCCAGCATCCGGCCAGCGCCGCGTACGCTCCACAGCAAGAATACCAGTCCACCAGAGGCCATCGCAATCAGCAGGATCGGGCCAGGCGCGCCCGAAGCATTTGGCCAGGCAAGCGCAACACTGGCCGCAGCAATCGAAACGAGCAGGCAGACCCAGAACGAAAGCTGCATGAAATCCACGCGTCCGCGCTCAGTCACTTCGCTTGTTTCAGCGGTGGTATCCTGATCGTCAGCGGGAGCGGCCTTCGCCTGCATTTGAAAATCCATTGGTCGCTTTACACTCCTGTTGCCAGCCGCCAAGGTCAGGCCAGCACTCTACGCCTTTTCCGTTCGGCATCACTGCCGACTCAGTCATACGGAATCCTAGTGTACCAAATGTGGCACGACAAAGGTTAATGAAAGCGAAAAAGGCGTTAAGACAAACGTTGAAAATTACAGAAATCACAGTGGAATCGGAGCTTTTCATGAGACGAACTTCAACAGCAATCGCAGCGCTCCTGCTGCTCGGCGCCTGCCAAAGCGCGGATGACACAACGCTGCCGCCTCCTGTCGCTGAAATGCCGCCTGCGCCAACCCAAGCCGACCGGAGCGAACTGGTCGCGGCCGAAAGCGCCCGGCTGAATGAATGGTTCGAGGACAAGTTCCAGGAAACTCTGGACCGCAACCCGATGTACCAGACCTATCTCGGCGTGAAGACCGACTACGACAAATGGAATGACGTTTCCGACGCCAAGGCTATCGAAGATATGGAAATCCAGCGCGCCAATATCGCTGAGATGAAAACACTCTTTGATTTTGACCTACTGAATGATCAGGCCAAACTGTCCTGGCGGCTCGCCGAATATGAGCTGGCCGAAGCAGAAGCCGGATTTCCGTATCGCCACTATGATTATGTTTTCGACCAGATGCGCGGCGTCCAGTCCGGCATTCCGGCCTTCTTAGTCAACCAGCATGGCGTGACCAGCCTGTCCGATGCGGAGGCCTATGTGGCCCGCCTCGAAGGCGTGGAAACTTACCTGGCGCAAAACATTGAAAATGCGGAATATTCCGCCAGCCTCGGTATCATGCCACCCGCCTTCGCTTACCCCTACGTACTGAACGATTCCAAGGGCGTAATCACCGGCTATCCCTTCACGACCGATGTGAGTGATGGCAGCGAAGACAGCCCACTGATGAAGGATTTCCGCAGCAAGGTCTCCGGACTTGTTGAGGCCGGAACGATTGACGATGTTCAGGCGGCTGAGCTGCTCGCTGATGCCACCACCGCCCTCACATCAGCGGTCGGCCCGGCCTATGAAAACCTCATCGCGGCCATGACCGAGCAGGCCAAAAGCGCGACCACAGAGGATGGCGCATGGAAGCTGCCCGAGGGCGACGCCTATTATGCGATGCGTCTGAAGCGGATGACGACGACCGACAAGAGCGCGGCAGAAGTCCACCAGCTCGGCCTCGACGAGGTGGCTCGCATCCATGAGGAAATGCGCGGGATCATGGCGAAGGTCGGATTCGAGGGCACGCTGAAGGAATTCTTCGAGTTCATGCGAACAGATGAGCAATTCTATCTTCCCAACACTGAAGAAGGCCGCGAGGCCTATCTGGCCGAAGCTCGCGCCCAAATCGAGCTTATGAAGGTCGACCTGCCCAGCGTATTCAACACATTCCCCAAGGCTGACATGATCGTCAAAGCGGTCGAACCATTCCGCGAGAAATCCGCCGGCAAGGCCTTCTATTCCCGCCCTGCCCCGGATGGCAGCCGGCCCGGCACTTACTATGCCAACCTCTATCGCATGCAGGATATGCCGACCTACCAGTTGCAGGCCCTCGCCTTCCATGAAGGCATTCCAGGCCACCACATGCAGATCGCCATTGCGCAGGAGCTGGAAGGCATTCCGAGCTTCCGCAAGTATGGCGGCTATACTGCCTTCTCCGAAGGTTGGGGCCTCTATTCGGAATTCCTGCCAAAAGAGATGGGCTACTATTCCGACCCGTATGACGATTTCGGACGACTTGCGATGGAGATCTGGCGCGCAGCACGCCTGGTCGTCGATACAGGCATCCATGACAAACAATGGACCCGCGAAGAGGCGATCCAGTATTTGCTTGACAATACGCCCAACCCGGAAGGTGACGCGAAGAAGGCCATTGAGCGCTACATCGTGATGCCGGGACAGGCAACGGCCTACAAAATCGGTATGCTCAAAATTCTCGAGTTGCGCGAACAAGCCAAGGGGGAACTTGGTGAGTCATTCGACATCGCCGAATTCCACGATGTTGTCCTGAAGGATGGCCCCGTGCCCCTGAGCATTCTGGAAGAGAATGTCATGGCTTGGGTCGCCGAGAAAAAGGAAGACTGATCATGACTTCACGCAGCTTCGGTCCCGCCTGTTTCGCTTCTGTCGCACTGGCGGGGCTGGCTGCGTGTACATCTGTGCTGGCGCCGGTGCTCAAACCGAACGTCACCACGGACGTCGTGAAATTGGAGGGCGGCAACTGGCAGCTGGATCCGGCTCACGCCGCCCTCACCTTCAAGATCGATCATCTGGGCTACTCGACTTATATTGGTCGGTTCGAACGATTTGATGTTCAGCTGAGCGGCGCCGCTGACAATCCAGCCGATGCGAAGGTCGAAGGCAGGGTGGACATGAGTTCGCTCGACATCGCAAATGACGAGTTTGCCGAAACGCTTATGGGAGCAGACTGGTTCAACGCCGCCAACTTCCCCGAAGCCCGGTTCCAATCGACTCGCATCGTGATGACCAGCGAAACCACAGCGGACGTCGAAGGCATCCTGACCCTGCATGGAAAGAATGCCCCGGTCACTCTGGCCGTGACCTTCAATGGCGCGGGCTTCGACCGGCTACGCAACGCGCAAGTGGCCGGATTCTCGGCTACAACGGAGATCGACCGGACCGTTTTCGGCATCAGCCGGTTCAGCGGACTGATCACAGATATGGTGCGCGTTGAAATCGAGGCGGAACTGTTAAAGACTCCCGGCGTAACTTGATCTGACGGGTCTACCCTCCCTATCAGGGAACAGGATCAGAACTAATATCAGGAGATTCGGGGATGCTGGGTGAAATGTTGGCGGAGGTCTTCTCCGTATCGGGCCTGTTTACGTTATTCATGCTATTGTTGCTTCAGGCCGTGCTCGGCTTCGACAATTTGCTCTACATTTCCATCGAATCAAAGCGGGTCGGCGAAGCAAAAGCGCCGATGGTGCGCCAATGGGGCATCGGCCTCGCAGTGCTGTTCCGGATCGTCCTGCTCTTCGTCATCGTCGCGCTGTTCGATGCTCTGGCCGAGCCTTTGTTCGGCTTCCATCTATCAGGAATAATCGAGGGAGAGTTCACCTTCCAGAGCATGATCACCTTCGTCGGTGGGGCCTTCATCATCTACACGGCGATCAAGGAAATCTCCCACATGTTGACGGTGGAGCACATCGAACACAGCGAGGGCGGCAAGTCGAAATCTGTGTTGCAGGCAATTGGCCTTATCGTGGCAATGAACCTCGTCTTCTCGTTCGACTCCATCCTGTCGGCCATGGCCATCGCGAATGAGGAAATCGCGCGCATCGTGAATTCCGCTGGTGAAACGATTGGCACGTTCAAGGGCACGGTAACCGATTGTAAGGAAGCCCTGATCGCTCAGCCAATAGCAGATGCGGTCGCATGCCGGCCGGGCAAGGACTACCAGGTCTGGTTGATGGCAATTGCGATCATCACGTCAGGCATCGTCATGGCGTTGATGGCAAACGCGGTGGCGGACTTCCTGAAGAAAAACCGGATGTATGAGGTCATGGGCCTGTTCATCCTGTTTCTCGTCGGCGTTCTTCTGGTCACCGAGGGCGCACATCTCGCCCACTTGAAACTGTTCGACTACACGATCGAAGCCATGTCGAAGTCTTCCTTCTACCTCGTCATCTTCGTACTGGTGGTCACTGACATCATCTCAGTACGCTACCAGCGCCGCCTCTGGGCGCAGCGCGAGGCTGAAATTCTGGGTGGAGGCACAGAAGAAGCGTCGAAAGCGGGCGCTGAAGCCAATATGTAGGAATTTTCGGGCAGCCCCTGCCTAGCGCAGAAGGGCTGTCCGCCGATTAATGCGCACCGCCATCCGATTGCCCTTCCGGCCAATCTCGCCTTCGGCAACAACAGCGCCATCGCGGCCACCGGTCAGCAGTTCAACGGGCTGATCGGCTGGCAGGCCCAGCAGCAGGGTTGAACCCGGCTTGAGATTGGCGAGGCGTGACATGGGTACGCTGAGGGTTGCCACGCGAGCGGTCAGCACAGCCGTCATCGCCCCTGCCCCAACAACCGGAGCGACCTCGCGGGAGATGCGCTGTTGCGAGCGCGTCGTCGGCACATCGCTGGACAGGTCAAACAGGTCATCCTCAGCCAGGATCAGGCGCGCCGGCATCTTGATGTCATCGACGCGCACATCGAGATCGAGAATGGATGTCATGCCCGGTCCGGCAAGGGCGCAGGCGAACTCCGTATCAGTTTCGATGCGAGAGAATTTCAGTGAGGATGCCAGCGCCGCTCCCAGGGGGCGTACCAGGCCTTCGAGGAGCGCAGCATCCATCGGCGTCAGGGCGCGATGATGCCCCTGTGTCGGCTTTCCGCCACAGGCAGTCTCAATGAGTGCATTTGCGAGCGACGCGCTGATCACCAGCATCGCCGCAATTTCACCACCGGGCGCAGAATAGCAGGCAATGGCAGAGCCACGACCAGAGCATTCTGTTGCCAGTCCCTGGTCAAAACTGCCACGCGCGCTGGCGCGGGCAAGCGCCGCCGCCTTCAGACCGCAGCCATCTCTCAGCGCCAAAGTCAGCCGGGACGCGATACGGCGCGCATCCTCTGTAATTTCGGTCGGTTCAGCCGGCGCCAGCTTGAGCAAATTCGGAACATCAACGTCCGTAACTTTGACAGGCTCGGGTTCCGGTTCTGGCATGTCGTCCAGATTGGGACGCAACAATGCCTCGATCTCGGCGGCGCTCAGCACGCCGCGAGATGTCGGGATTGGACGATCCGGTGTGATTGGCTCGAACGTCGTCGGCATGTCGAGCATGATGTCGGCTTCCCGTCTGGGAGACATGTCCCAGCCGTCATCGGCAGCAAGAGGCAGATCATTGGTCATGGTTCGGTGAGCCGACTTCCGTGTTCCAGTCTGTTTTGCGTCAGATACGGTTAACGACTGGTTAGGAATTTCCGCTTTGGTGCGGTCATTGTCAGCCATGATTCCACTCGAAACTCCGCCAGTGTTAATGCAGGTCCGCTTCGCGTTAAATATCACATGCCGTCGTTAAGGCCTTGATTACCATGCTGTAAGACATCCTTTGGACCTTAATGCCATTATGTCCTCAACGCATGAGGCTCCAAGCATAACCGCCGAAGCGTTGGGTTGATGGGCAAATGAAAACGGCGGTGATCCGATCAGGATCACCGCCGCTTTTTTATTCGGAAATGGTTTGCGCAGGCTCAGTCGTCGCGCAGCGTGCGTTCCTTGCGCTCGTGGCGCTCCTGCGCTTCGAGGCTGAGCGTTGCTGTCGGACGCGCTTCCAGACGGCGCAGGCCAATTGGCTCGCCGGTCACTTCGCAATATCCGTAGGAACCGTCATCAATGCGGCGCAGCGCGGAATCGATCTTGGAGATCAGTTTGCGCTGACGGTCACGGGTGCGCAGCTCAAGAGCCTTGTCGCTCTCTGCTGAAGCGCGATCGACAATATCCGGCAACGAACCTGACTCATCCTGCAAATTATTGATCGTCTGCTTCGCACCGTCGAGGATATCGGCTTTCCAGTTCTCCAGAAGCCGCCGGAAGAAGGCGAGCTGACGCTCGTTCATGAACTCCTCGTCATCCGAGGGGCGATAGTCGTCCGAAAGGTCAACACTCATCGCTTATCACCTTACTCTGTTTGGGGGCGGATATAGACCGCCTAGCGATTCTCTGCAATTCCTGATGCTGTGTAATTTTTGTCAATGTTTTCAGACAATTGAGGCGAAATCATGTAATCTTCATGAGTTTGTCCCTGATCCTCGGCACCTGAAACCGACTATTCCCGTGCAATTTACAGGCCGGGACTTGATCTTTCTGACGACGACGCGCTCTATAAACGCCTGTCTAAAACACAACTGATGCACTGGTTTCAGCGTAGATGGCCCGACGCCGGAAAACTATGGATAAGTCGTCCGGCTGGATGCAGGCAGTGGTGTTCAACTCACTGCTGGTCCTCATGCCGGTGATTGCTGCGCAAAGTCTTGCCATGGCATTCTCTGGCGAGAGTTTTTCAGAGTCCCCCACTATTGAATCGATTGATCAGACCCGTCGCAACATTGACGAAACGTTTGCGTCAATCGCCCCCCGCAATGGTGGCGACAAGTACAAATTCTGGCACGACATCGTTGAACGTGAACTGATGGATATGGATGTTGCGGCAGCACGCGGCTTCCTCCTGGCGGCGCCGCAAATGCTTGATCGAGAATCGGTGCGCGAACTCGAAGCTGACTCCAGCGGTGTGAAGCTGGACCGTCCGGATGACCGGATGGCCGCGGCCGCGCTCCGTAAATTACCTCTTGATATCGGCCTGAAGTTCGAAAAGGCACAGGCATCCGCCGGCCCAAGAAACACGCCCTCTTCCACAAGTATCGTGGAGGAAGAAGAGGCCTCCGACGATCCCGCCGATACGCAAGATGCCGATGTGCCAAACGAAGAACCTGAAGTGACCGTATCGGGCAATACGCGACCCTCAGACCGCCGGTTTGTGCTGCTGGGCAGCTTTTCTGATCTCGCCAACAATTCCGAACGCTAGCTGAAGGGCGACCGGGTTGATCCCATTACGCTGAAGATCACGGCGCTCGCCCTGATCGGCGAGGAGGGGTCTGATGGTGTGTCGGACGGCAATGTACGGGCCGCCTCGATCCTGAAGTCCGCGCGAAGGGCACGGCGCATGACACCCGAATTCACCGCTTACATGAAGAGCCGGCTGAATGATGCCCTGCCCGACACCGTGTTGCGACCAGCCCTGGAAGAATCGCTCGGTGAGCTGGCCACGACAAGTGTCCGCGTAGACCGGGTACGGAGTGCTTATCTCAACTCCATTGATGCGGGCGGCCTGCAGCAGCTCGAAAAGGACCTGGGCCAGATCGATCGTATTGGCATGCTGACCAGCACACCGGCGGCCATCACTTTGATTGAACATGTGAAAGACAGTTCAGACTTGCGGCGCGCGCGCTTGCTGGCGGAAGCTGGCGGAGACCGGTCCGTTGCCCTGGTCAAGCAGGATGGTCCTGGCGCGCTGCGGATCGCCGACACAGGCATCAAATGGACGCAACAACTGATGTTGCAGGTGATGGGGCTGACCGCATCCGGTCTCGCCCTGCTTTATGTGATGATTGCGACCTTCCGACGGAACGTCCGGCTGCCGAAGAAGAGCGTAGAGCCCTCCGGCATCTGATCCCTACAGATTGAACGCCCCGCGAATGCCGTCGATCAGAAGCTGTACCGAAAGCGCCGCAAGGATGACGCCCAAGATTCGTGTAAGTGCCCCGGCAACACTCGCGCCCATGAGACGCACCAGCGGCCCGGCAATCAGAAATATCACCAGCGTCAGCAGGAGGTTGAGTCCAATCGCCGACAACACGACCCCCTTCTCGATCCAGTCCGACTTGTCCGACATGTAGAACATGGCGGTTGCGATGGAACCGGGGCCTGCCACCATGGGAATCCCCAGCGGGAATACCGAAATGTCGTCCGGCTCGGGATCGGCGGAGTGCGTACCGAGATGCTCTTCGGCCCGGTGTTCGCGCCGCTCGGTGCGCTTCTCGAACACCATGTCCAGTGCGATCATGAACAGCAGAATGCCGCCAGCCGCCCGAAACGCATCAATGGAAATATGCATTGCGCCGAGCAACCAGGATCCACCAAACGCAAAACCGTAAATGATGATCGTGGCCACGATGATGGACTTCACCGCCATCCTTCGCCGATAGGCGGCGTCGCCGCCCGCCGTAAGCGTCGCAAACACAGGTGCGACCCCCAATGCATCGATCAGCACGAAGAAAGTGACAAATGTCGCGGTAAATAGGGAGAGAAGGTCTGCGCTCATGGGCGCCGACCTAGTCCTTTTGACCCGTTGCGTCGAGGATTTCCTGCACGAGCGGCGCAACGATCACTGAGTCATTCAGGCCTTCAAAGCGGGAAAGGTCTGCGCCGCCAGTCGCGAGCGAGAGCATCATGCGGTGACCGCGCAACCTCTGAAGTAGGCCGTCGGTGCCGCGATGCCCGTCAGCACTGGCGGTACGCCCATTGCCGAGATCGACAACAAGGCCTTCGCCCTGCCCGGCTTCCAATAGCGATATCCCCTCTTCGAGGGAGACCGGCTTGGTGTCGGGGATGGGATCGATACGCATCACACTCCCCATCACTCCGCGCCTCGCGCGTCAGCCATCATGAGTTTGCGGCAACGGCTCAGCGCGCGGTAAAGGCTTGAACTGGCAACATCGGCCGAAATTTCCAAGACTGCATCGCGATCCTCATCGCAATCACACGCCGCAAGCAGCCCGGCCAGAGCTTCCGCGGTCTGCGCATAGGCCGGGCCATCGACCTCTCCCAGCAGATACATTTGCATAATGGCGAAATAGGTGCGGCCTGCCTGAGTGGTCGCATCATTCGGGCGCAAAATATCTTTCTCACGCAGGACACGGGCGCGATTTTCGAGCAGGAGAACGCCGCGCCGATCGCCATTTCTGACAACCGCGCCGTTCACCACGAATGTTTCGCCCGGTTTGAGGGACAGCTTCAATGGCATGGCGTCTGATTCCACTCCTGCAGATTTCGGTAAAATTTGCAGAAAGGCGTTAACGCTTGATTGCGATCCGGTTAGCCGGGTCGAATGAAAACAATCAACTGCACGCTTGGAAGTGTGCCATGCGCCCGTTTCCCATATGCATAGGATCATACGGCCTGCGTCAAATCCGGTCCGTCATGGTCCTCTCGGACAACCCAACCAAACCCGGCGCGGCGCTCATCTGAAGCTTGAGGCACTGCGGCGGCACGCATGGCCACTCCCTTTTACCACACTCACGAAACCGGCAGAAATGATTTCGATGCTGCACTGCGGTGACAGGCCTTTCGCCACGTAAGCGCTTGCTCCTGACTTCCGCGACACTATTGTTGGATCAGACCCAGATGAGGAAGAGTTCATGCGCTTTGAAGGCACCCAGGATTACGTCGCCACCGAAGATTTGAAAGTGGCCGTCAACGCCGCGATCGCTCTGGAGCGTCCGCTCCTGATCAAGGGGGAACCCGGCACCGGCAAAACGGTCCTCGCCATTGAAGTCGCCAAGGCGCTCGGCGCCGAACTCATCGAATGGCATATCAAGTCCACCACCAAGGCGAGCCAGGGTCTTTATGAATATGATGCCGTGTCTCGCCTGCGCGATGGCCAGATGGGCGAAGAGCGCGCCAAGGACGTGGCGAACTACATCAAGAAGGGCAAGCTGTGGGAGGCGTTCACCGCCGAGAAGCGCCCGATCCTGCTGATCGACGAGATCGACAAGGCCGACATCGAATTCCCGAACGACCTTCTGCAGGAACTCGACCGGATGGAGTTCTATGTCTACGAGACCGACCAGACGGTGAAGGCCCTTCAGCGCCCGATCGTGATCATCACATCGAACAATGAGAAAGAACTGCCGGACGCTTTCCTGCGCCGCTGTTTCTTCCACTTCATCAAATTCCCGGACGAAGAGACGATGCAGGAAATCGTCGACGTGCACTTCCCGGACATCAAGAAGAAACTGGTCAAGGACGCGTTGACGACCTTTTACGCCATGCGCGAATTGCCGGGTGTGAAGAAGAAGCCGTCGACATCGGAATTGCTCGACTGGCTCAAACTTCTGATGAATGAGGATATCGACCTCGAAACGCTGCAGGAAACTGACCCGGACCGTCTGACGCCGCCGCTTCATGGCGCGCTGCTGAAGAACGAACAGGACGTCGCCTTGTTCGAACGCCTCGCCTTCCTCGCCCG
>Ga0114899_1000939_pt1 | contig 18560 bp, 23 predicted proteins | sample MalvireepMed_215_FD_83497 | JGI IMG/M metagenome (GOLD analysis project Ga0114899, IMG submission 83497) | Marine viral communities from the Global Malaspina Expedition - Malaspina viral metaG DeepMed_215 | ecosystem: Environmental > Aquatic > Marine > Oceanic | place: Mediterranean Sea...
GGTCATTTCTCGACATGTCGAGGGAATTCCCTCTGGCTTTCTTGGATCGAGGTTGACTAGCAGATTTTGCTAGTCGGCGTGTCCGCTTTTTGTCCGCACCTTGCCGGACTACATAACAGTACAGTACATAAGAGAACAACCTTATTCATAATCCATGAAGTAATAAGTAATAGGTAATTACATAGGTCGTAAAAAATGAACAAAATCCTACAATACGACCGACACGATACTAGCAATGGTTGCGTGTGTGGTTTATGGATCTGCTGAAATCGTTATCGCTTTAGAACGCTGGGCGGCGTTTGCTGTCAAACGGAAGAAATTTCCACGATGGGAGCATGGGGACATTGTAAATGAGGGCTGGCTGATCCTTCACACCTTCATGGATGATTATGATCCTCAACGTGGGTCGCTTTACACATGGACTGATCGCGTGTTGTCAAACCGGCTTCCCAAGATATACAAAGAGCAAACAACGATGCGGGTGTGGAAAGCTGGCGAGGGCGAGGATGCAGTCGGCAGATCTCGCAGGGCATCTTCGGAATATGTGATTCCGATACCAATTGAGATATTTTTTGATGAAAATATTGAAGATCGCCACACTCGTAGTGAATAAAGATGGGGGTTCATCCTCAATGCAAAAGCGAGAAAATAAGATATGCCAGAAGATAACGGCTGGAGCGAGTATCAGAAACTTGTCATTCATAGGTTGGACAATCTGGATATTCGCGTTAATAGGATTGAAACCAAACTTCACAAAATGGACAACTCCATTACTGGCTTACGGTGGCACGCAAGGGCTACGGCAGCCGTGTTTGGTGCGGTTGCCGGCTTTGTTCCTTTGCTTCTCTCTTGGATGTTTAGGAATAGTTAGTTGTGAGTCCCCAACGAAATCGATCTCAAATGCAGCGACTACGGTTATCCATGAAGCGACCGCAAGCAAGATCGCAGCCAACGAGATTATTGGGAGAGCCAGCGAACCGGAAGTCGTAGAACTAGCAACAGGGATAGACGGACATCAGGACAACATTATTAGTGCGGCAGACACAGTACATGAAAACATTAGTGGCGTGGAAGACACAGTTCCGTGGTGGGCAACTGTGATGAACAATGTCTCTACTGCCGCGATTGCGATCTGCATCCTTATCTTTCTCTGGTATACCGGGCTGGGTGCAATTGTGAAAAGGGCGGTCTGGTCTTTGGGATGGTTTATTCCTGCCGGAAGCCGAAGGGCTGCGGAGATGGATTCCAAGATCTTGGATGATGATCGACCAGTGACTCACCGCGAAGCCGTGGCTGCTAGACGAGCCGGCGATCCAGCTTACAACGCGGCGTACCGTAAGTTGAAGAAACGAGTTGATTGACTTATGCCAGCACTAACAGCACATACTGCACTTATTGGCGCTACAACCTCAACATCGAATACCACTTATACAGATGTGACCGCATCTATCTCTGGCACGATGAAGGCATCCACAAAATATCTTGTGATGTGTTCAGCACATGTAACAAGTACCAGTAACGCAAGACCGTGGAAAATGCGATTGATAGAAAGATCTGTTGTGACGGGTGTTGTTGAGATTGATACAAGTGAGGTAATTAGAGAAGCCACAACAGTTGGGAAAACAAACCCCTATATGTGGACAGGGATTTATACGACTACTGCTACCGCACCTAATGATGGTGGAATTATTTTACAACAGGCGGTAACAAATGGTGTTGACACCGTTGAGACTGAATATGTGTCTTTAATCGCAATAGAATTGTCAAATTTGACAGAGGGTACAGATTATTTTGTCTCTAGCGATAGTACCGCAATAACAGAAACAGAATCCCTTGTGGAGAGGGTTAGCCATACGTTAAATCCTTCGACAACGGGACCGTGGTTTGTGTTAGCGTTTGTATCGACAAATGTAGAAGATGTCAATGGGTCGGCTACTAATGTAGTCTTTACGCAAACCACAACGACCAGTAGTGTGCCAACGGCAACCGTTGCATCGAATATACGGTTTGAGGGAGAAGATTTGACAGAAGTTGTCCCAACAGTACAGGCGTGGGCAGAAAATTATTCTGGTGTTGATTCAGTAGAGTGGAAAATTGAAACAAAAAGTATTCTTGCCGGTGGCAGCGACTCTCCCAACAAGTATCTTGCGTCATCGATAGTTGGGTTGCGGCTCGGTGCTTTGCAGAACAACAGTATAGATGCTACCGTAACTCCGGTTGATACAACATCGGGTGATTTTGTGGATAGGTTTTCTGCTAACACAATAACACCAACAACGACAGGAACGGTGGTGTTTGTTGGAACACAGAATGCGGATTTGAGTTCTACTGGAAGGTCGTTCTTTACCCGTGTTCAAGTGGACGATGGTGGTGGTTATGAAAGTATCCCAAATGCTGCACAGTCTGATACGGAATCTTGGGTCACGTATGACCCGGCTGACATATTGACAACAATGTTCTGTGCTACGCATGATGTGGTTGCCGAAACGGACTATGACTTTAAGTATCAATACAAAGAAACATATTCACCATCATCTTGCAACGAGGCGGCATTCGTAGCATTTACTTTAGAGCAAGCACCAGAGGTGATGTATTCATCGGAAGCGGCTGAAATATACATGGCTGGTGTGGAAGCTGGTGAAACATACATGGCGGGATCAGAAGCAGGTGAAATAACAGGTTAAATTATGGCAAGCACAACAGTAACAACAAAAACAATATTTGAGGATACGGGCGCTACGCTCATGTCGAGGATCGTGGGTGATGACGGAGAATATATTGAGCAGGGGGACTTTGGAACTATAACCTATGCGATATACAAAGATGGTACAACGGCGGCCGTGGACAGTGGAACGCTCACGGTGGCAGATGTTGTTTATGATGCTTTGCAAACATCAGACGCGAGGTGGACTGTTGACACCACTGGATACAACTTCAAGCACACAGTTGCCGCGACTATATTTGATACAGGCGATGCAACGTATCGGATTGAGTTCAAATTTGCGCCTACGGGAGTAGAACCGTTCTTTGTGGTATTCAAAGTAGTCACTGTGGAGATAAGGACATCGTAATGCTTTTTTGGAACAGGTTAATAGTTATCTTTGGTCGTGAGTTAGTTAGTGCGTATTGTTTTTTGAAACTAGGAGATTTGATATGATTGGTTTTGTTTTGTCTGAAGTGTTGGGTACGGCGTGGTGGTCAGTCTTGTGTGCTGTTGCCGGGTTTGGCGTGGGCGTTTGGTCTGCACGAACATGGTTAGATAGGTTCTTTAGAGGATAAGTGGTGGAAAGTTCTGCAATCCAGATTGATTACAGAGTGGCATCGATACCACCGCCAACCAAGAAGATGATGGAGTCGGCAGGACTCGCAGCGTTCAACTTGATGAGAGCGCGTGTTGATGTTCACCTTGCATCTGAAACCGCCGATTGGGACGAAGTGCATCCGTGGATTAGAGAAGCGTGGATTGATTCGGCTCGCGTCATGTATGGAGTTATCGCCATACATGGCGGGGCTGCAATCAAAGATCTGGATGAAGAGAATATGAATAAGAAGCTGGAGGAAGAAGACGAGGAATGAAGATATTCTGTTCACATGCCGGCTGTTCTAACATCGCACTAGATGGATGTCGCGTTTGCGAGAAGCATGGTGGCAAGACCGCTATGCCAGATGGAGTTTCCAAGAAGAAACTCTCTGCACACAAACGTGGCTATGGAATTGTATGGCGAAGACTTAGGAAAATGGTTCTGGCCGAAGAGCCGTTCTGTAAAGTGTGTGAAACGAATCCGTCTGAAGAAGTTGACCACATCCTTCCGAAGTTTAAGGGTGGCACGAATGAGCGAGAGAACTTGCAAGGCATATGCAAGGAGTGTCACCTCAAGAAGACGATTGAAGATGCTGGCAAAGCACCACGATGCCATGACAACATAAGAATTGTTACGGGCGCACCGTTTTCGGGTAAGCGCTCATATGTTTATCCCCAAGTCCACGAAAGAGACATCGTGTTCGATTGGGAGAAGATTATGAAGGCAACGCAACCATCTATGAGTGGCAAGGGTGATATTTCACTGGGCATGGCATTACGCGATTCATTTATGGCACACGCAAAGAAACTGAATGAGAATCGCAGAGCGTGGATCATGTTGACAGACTTCGCAGCAGCCAATGACATGTGCGATGTTACTAAGGGAACTTTGGTGGTTGTTGATCGTGGTCAAGATGTAGCGTTGAACGCGGCACACAAAGACGGTAACAGGGTCTTGGAAGCGGTCATCAATTCGTGGTACGCAAATTACAATGCGTATGTTCGGCGTTATGGAGAACGCGAGGGTCAAATAAATATAGGAGAGTTGATCAATGGGTAGGCGTGGTCCAAAACCAAAACCAACGGCGATGCTCAAGTTATCCGGCTCTACATGGGTAAACGAAACTAGAGCTGGTCGTGGCAACGAGCCAAAGCCAGAAGTGAGTGAGCCAAAGTGTCCTGTATGGCTTAAAGACAGATCGGCGAAGGCACACTGGAAGCGGCTCGTCAAAGAGTTAGTTCTTATCGATGTGCTTACTGTTGTGGATGGAGATGCGCTTGCTCGGCTATGCATAACTTATAGTAGGTTTATTGAAGCACAAATAATGCTATCGGAAGAGGGTCAAGTGATTGAGAGCGAGAAGGGTGGGCAAATCCGTTCTCCGTGGAGTAAGATTGCTGAGATAACCGGCGCACAACTACTACGGCTTGAGCAAGAATTTGGATTAACGCCATCATCAAGAGCGCGAGTCCAGACAGTGGCCAAGAAAGAGGTAGACAAGAACAGACAGTCGAAGGAAGCGTACTTTGGCTAGACCTAAGATCAATCTTGAACTTGAAAAGTTTCCCGGCGGTTACGATCCTGTCAAAACTGCCAGTGATGATCATTGGTTTGATGAGGAAGCCGCAATTCGTGCAATAGAGTTCTACCCCAAATTTTTGCGACATGGCAAAGGCGAGTTTGCTGGGCAGCCCTTTGAACTTGCCCCGTGGCAAAAGTCTGTGGTTGCACACCTCTTTGGATGGAAGAAATCTGATGGCACGCGACGTTACCGCACCGCTTACATGGAAGTGCCTAGAAAGAATGGGAAGTCTCACTTCGCAGCAGGGTTGGCACTTTATCTTTTAACTGCTGATGGAGAGATGGGTGCGGAGGTTTATGGTGCAGCATCAGACCGCGATCAGGCCGGCATCGTGTTTCAAGTAGCGAAGGGTTTCGTGGACAGCGATAGTGTCTTGTCAAAGAGATGCACGCTGTACAGAAACTCGATCATGGTGGAGTCAACCTCCAGCACTTATAGGTGTATCGCGGCTGATGCTCACTCCGCACACGGATTCAATGCACATGGCATTATCTTTGATGAGCTTCATACGCAGAAGTCAAGAGATCTTTGGGATACACTCGTCACCTCAACTGGGGCTAGACGGCAACCCTTGATCATCGGTATAACGACAGCAGGGTATGATCAAACAACAATCTGTTATGAGGTCCACAACTACGCGGAACAAATTCGGGACGGCATCTTGGAAGACCCTGCGTTTCTCCCAGTAATCTTTTGTGCTGATGCAGAAGACGATTGGCAAGATCCAGAGACATGGCGTAAGGCGAATCCGAATCTCGGAGTCAGCATAACCGAAGAGTTCTTGACGGCTGAATGCCAGCGTGCATTGGATGTGCCGGGCTTCCGAAATACATTCCTTCGGCTGTACCTAAATCGCTGGACTGAGCAAGCCGACAGGTGGATCTCTATGGAGAGATGGGATGCATGTGGTGCAGACAATGAGGAAGAGGTCATGGAGCAACTAGAGGGCGCTCCATGCTGGATCGGAATCGACTTGTCAGAAAGACATGACTTGACCGCAGTTGTGACCCTGTTCAAGACAGAAGATATGAAGTACGCGATAGTTACTAAAACCTTTCTACCCCACGAACGGTTGTTTGTTCGGGCAAGGGAAGACAGAGTTCCATATGACCTGTGGTATGACGATGGGCATATGCTAACCACACAAGGAGAAACGATTGACCACGAAGCAATCGTACAAACGGTTCTTGATGTTGCGGAGAGATATTCTGTACGACAAGTTGCGATTGACCCTTGGAACGCAAAGCTCGTTGCGAAGCGGCTGGAAGATGAGGGTTTGCCGGTGGCATCTGTCCCACAGGCGTTTCGCACGATGACAGAACCTTGTCACTACTTGGAAGCCCTAGTTACTGATGAACGAATTATGCATTTCGATCATCCGGTACTCAGATGGTGTGCATCCAACGTGGCAATTGAAACAGATAATAATGGGAACATTCGACCAAGTAAGAAACATTCATTACAACGCATCGATCCGATGGTGGCATTGGTCATGGCATTAGGGAGAGCGATGCTGGATGAAGATGGAAGAATTGATGATGAACGAAGTGTGTATGACGCAGATGATCAGGGGCTTAAAGTGCTATGAGTGAAATAGAAAAAACAGAAGTAGAACAAGACTCGGAAGATCGGAGTTTAAGCAATCCACCAAAGTGGTTGTCTGATGCCTTGAGAGGCGGTCTTAGTACATCGTCCGGCATTACAGTAACCGAAGACACGGCTCTTTCTATAACGGCGGTGTATGCTGCTGTGCGTGTTATCGCGGAAACTGTTTCGAGTTTACCGCTAAAGGTATATGCCGCAACCGATAGGGGTCGTGATGAATATCGAACTAGCCCACTATGGAGTTTGGTGCATGACACACCTAACTCTCAAATGAGTTCCTACACGTTTCGGGAAGTGATGACAGGGATGGCGTTGACCCACGGTAATGCTTATGCTGAAATCGTTAGAGATGGTGCTGGTAGACCTGCTGAGTTGTGGCCACTGTTGCCTGAGAATGTTACTGTCCACGTTCTTGCAGATAATGAAATCATATACTTATACAGTGGACAACAAGGCGGTCAAGTTCCACTTGATTCAAATCAGGTTTTGCATATCAAGAACTTTTCAACCGATGGGATCGTAGGGAAAAGCCCTATCCGGCTTGCACGCGAAGCACTTGGATTGAGTGTCGCAGCAGAGCAAATGGGTGGTGAGCGATTTTCAAATGCGTCCCATCCCGGTGGAGTTCTTGAACATCCCGGTAAATTGTCAACTGAAGGTTTGGAAAACCTACGAAAGAGTTGGGAAGCAATGCACAGGGGAGTAGCGAATTCAAGTCGTGTTGCTGTGCTTGAAGAGGGGATGAAGTTCCATAACATATCAATCCCATCCGATGATGCACAATGGATTGAAACGCGGCGTTTCCAAGTGAGCGAGATTGCTCGGTTGTATCGTGTTCCACCACATACCATAGGCGATCTCGACCGCGCCACGTATTCAAATATTGAGGCACAACAACTCAGTTTCTATCGTGACACATTGTTACCGTGGCTATCGAGATGGGAACAAGAGATAGCAAGAAAACTTATTAACGAACAAGAGGGTGTCTATGTCGAACATGTGATTGACGGTTTGCTTCGTGGGGATACGGAAGCACGATACGCATCCTATAAGATTGCAAGAGATGCTGGTATTCTTTCGGTCAATGAAATCCGGTCTATGGAAAACAAAAATCCCATCGAGGGGGGAGACATTTACTTACAACCACTGAACATGGTCGCGGTTGGCGATGATCCCACAGCATATGTGGAAGAAGTACAAGAAGAAGACAGGGAAGTAGGGACAGCATTGAGTCCACATATTTTGAGTTGGTTGAAAGAAGCGTGTGCCAGAGCGCTTGCGATTGAAGCGAACACTGGTCGCAGAAGTGCAACTAAGCACCTAGAGAAAAAGCACAACCCTAAAAAGTTGATGGATGAGATGACAAGAGCATCTAAGAAACTTCCCGACCGGCTTGTGGAAATCACAAAGCCCATCGTGGAGTCAATTGACACAGATGCGGAATTGTTGAATTCTATGATCAGGGTTGAGGCATCAGAGTACGCAGAACAGACGTTGCGAGGGGCAGCACAAATAGTAAGCGGCAATAATAGTGATGCATTGGTTGCATCTGCCGAATTAAAGAACTGGTATGACGAGACAACAGGTGTTGCCGCATCCGAACTTGCAGAATCGATTTATGGAGCATGGAGTAATTCAAATGGAAAATAAAGAAACCAGAGCAGTAAAAGAAATTCGTGTCGAAGGCGCTGCCAGTGGTAAGCCCAAGATCACCGGCTATGCCGCAGTATTCAATTCTCGTAGCGAAGACCTTGGTGGTTTTGTTGAAATCATTGAACCGGGAGCATTTTCCGGCTCGTTGGAAAGTGCTGATGTAAGAGCGTTAGTAGGACATGATGCAACACAAGTGATCGGAAGAAACAAATCTGGCACACTGAACGTGTTTGAAGATGATCACGGCTTGCGAGTCGAGATAGATCCTCCCAACACTTCTGCTGGAAGGGATATAGTTGAGTCGGTACGCCGTGGTGATATTGATTCAATGTCCTTTGGATTCATTGCAACAAATGATCGTTGGGAATTTGATGATGGACAGGAAGTGAGATATTTGGAGGAAGTGGAACTTCTGGAAGTCTCTGTTGTAGCATGGCCAGCGTATCAAAGTACAGAAGTCGCAGTTCGCAGTTTGTTGGCTTATCAAGAGGAAGTAAGGGTAGACCCTGACGCTGATGGCAATTGCCCCACTGGTTATCACAAGATGCCAGCAGACGATGACCATGACTCGGCTTGGTGCATGGAAGGTGAGTCGCATCCATCTGAAACCTACGATAGTGATCAAAGGAATGTGCCGGCAACAGTTGATTCTCCTAAAGCCCCTGAAGATATGTCTTGGGATGGTGATGGTGCTAGAGGTCGCGTTTTGAGGTGGGCTGGCGGTCCAGACAAAGAGAATGTCGATTGGGACAAGTATGAGAAGGCGTTTGCTTGGTTCGATGGTGAAGAGCGAGAGAACCTTGGTTCATACAAGTTGCCACATCACGATATAGTGGACGGTGAACTGAAGGTAGTGCTTCGTGGAGTCCAATCGGCTAACGGTGTTATGCAGGGTGCGATGGGCGGTGTTGAACTTCCAAGTTCAGAGCGAAGCAAAGTTCAAGCACATCTGGATTATCATCTACGGCAATTTGACAAAGAGGAAGAGAATTCTCGTACCCACGAAGTCCTTGAACTACGGTTGCGGATCGCAGAGAGCAAAAACCTCTAATTTCTTTTAACCAATTGTCGAATTAGTCACACTCGCGGTGAATAAAGAGGTGATGAGTATGGTGAGTCTTATGACTTGGAAGCCGTTGCTTACCCATTACCCTGCTCTGACATAGGTAATTTCCCCGCCGATGCGGTGTTTATCTGCTGGTTTTTAACTTTTAACTAGCCGTTATCGCATTGTTTGCGTTACGGCGTAACGAGGAAATATTCTTATGGATCTTCAAAAATTAACTGAAAAACGCGCATCACTTATATTTGATGCGCGAGCAATCATGGACGCGGCTAGTGCCGAAAGTCGTGATTTAGATAGTGAGCAAAGACAACAAGTAGACACCATGCTTGACGATGCTGATGGAATTGAAAAAGACATCGCGCAACGTCAACGAATGGAAGCCGCTTCGGATCGTCTTGATCAAATAAATGAACGAAAGACTGAGCTTCAAAAGAGTGAAGTTAGCGAACCTGCTCCTGAAGTACGCGCAATAGCAACAAGAGAGTACGCCGAATCATTTTGGCAATATGTTCGAGATGGTGAACATTCACTAAGTCCAGAACAGCGTGCGGTCATGGTTGAAGGGACAAACACTGTGGGTGGTTTTGCTGCACCAATGTTTGACTTTGGGCAAGCCAGTTTGCAAGACCTGATTATTGAAACAATGGACGCTGCATATAACTTCCAAGCTTATGCAACTCGCATTACTATTGGTGGTGAGATCAATGTACCAGTACAAAATGCAGTTGGTGATGCCACTTGGACGGCAGAAAATGCTGATGCGACTGAAGCAGAAACAACTTTCACTCAGTTGAAGTTCTCTCCATACAAGGCAACTCGCATTGTTCAAATTTCGCGGGAGCTTTTGGCTGACTCGTATATTGACATGGCATCCTTTATGGCTGGTATGTTCGGTCGTTCATTTGCGACTTTGCTTAATTATGCATTCGTAAATGGTGACGGTTCTTCAAAACCAACAGGTATAACCGATGGTTCAGCACTAGGTGTAACTGCCGCAGATTCAGACGCAGTTACTTGGGATGAATTACAAACGCTGTTCTATTCGCTGAAAGAACCTTATCGAGCAAATGGCACTTGGCTTTTCAATTCAACAACTGCTGCTGAAATCCGTGGCTTGAAAGCAGACGGTCGTTACATTTGGGAACCAAGTGGACAACTAGGGCAACCCGACTTGTTGCTTGGTAGACCAGTTGCAATCAACGATGACTGCGAAGCATCAACTACTGGATTGAAACCAATTCTGTTTGGTGATCTCAGTTATTACTGGATCACTTGGCGAGAAGGAATGGACTTCCAACGACTCGATGAACTTTATGCTGTGGCAGGGAATGTAGGACTCCGCAGTGAATTAAGAGTTGATGGTCAACTTACTTCTAGCGAAGCAGTTAAACACATCATTATGGCATAAGCCATTAGTTTATTGTTACTAAATAGTGGGAGGGGTAGACAACTGCCTCTCCCACCGTAACAGGAGAATAAAATGCCAGAATATAAAGTAATTGAAAGAGGATGCGATGGAGATGGTCGCGTCTATGTAGAGGGCGATGTTGTTGAGTTAGAAGAAGACAAAGCCCGTGGTTTGGTTAAGCGAGGGATCGTAGAACTTGTCAAGGCGGTCCAAGCAGCGAAACGAGAAAAGGCAGAAAGCAAGATTAACTCTGTCAGGGAAAGATCTGGAGAATGAGTCTAGTTGTATCAGTTGAACCTACTGAAGAGCCGGTAACACGGACGGAAGTAAAAGCACATCTTCGTATTGATACGACAGATGACAACACACTTCTTGATACATTGATCAGTGCGGCTCGACACTATGCGGAGAACTTTACGAGAAGAGCGTTTGTAACCCAAACGCTTGTTTTGCGTATGGACGCTTTCCCAGCAACAGACATCGAGTTGCCTAGAGCGCCAGCCGCCAGCGTTACATCAATCGCATACATAGATACTGATGGAGCAACCCAAACATGGGCTGCCGAAAACTATACGGTGGACGTTAATACAAAGCCAGCGCGAATCGTGTTGGCATACGATAAAAGTTATCCAGACACACGCACTGTGATCAATGCGGTCACTGTGACCTATGTGGCTGGGTATGGAGATGCCACAACTGTCCCCCAAGGAATAAAGCTGGCGATCAAGAGTCTAGTCGGTCATTGGTACGAGAACCGCGAAGGTTCGACATATCACGACAAGGTACATCTTGTCCCACTTGCAATCGATGCACTGTTGACCCAGTACAGCATACCGGAGTTTGTATGAGTGTACGAGCCGGCAGATTGCGTCATCGCGTAGCGATCCAGAGTCAAAGCACAACGCTTGATTCTTATGGAGAAACCACAGGGTCTTGGACCACTGATGATACTGTGTGGGCTGCTGTCGAACCGGTAAGTGGAACAGAGCGTGACATCGGCGAAGGTGTTGCTGGCATTGTTACTCATCGGGTAGTGATGCGGTACAGCTCTGATGTTTCTCCCAAGAAACGATTGCTGTTCGGGACTAGGGTGCTGAACATCTTGTCATCACTTAATCCAGATGAACGCGATGCACAACTGACACTCATGTGTTTGGAAGAGGTGTCCGAATGAGTAAGTATTTTGAAATATCGGGCGGCTTAACCGGAAATATGGAATTGGAAAAACTCTTCAAGGAACTTCCGGTCAAGGTGCAACGCAACGCTTGTCGTAGGGCTGCGACTAGAGCCAACAGGGAATTTCGCAATCAGGCGAAGGTAAACGTCCCAGTAATGAGTGGTAGACTTAGAAAGAATATTAAAAGTAAGGTGTCTCTCAAGCGAGACATAGTGATAGGACGTACTGGTGTTCAGTCTAAAAAGGAACAGGGTTTCTACGCCAACTACATTGAGTATGGAACTGTTACCAGATACCACAAAAAACCAACTGCTATTTCGACCATGAGGATGCAAGAAGGTGATACCCCGTGGTGGAGAAAAATAAAAAGCCGACCCGGTGGAAAAATAGCACTTGGTCGTTTCCCAGCAACAAGATTTATGAAAAGGGCGTTTTTGTCTAAGAAAGATGCAGCAAAACGTGCGTTTCATACTGAGATACATGCAACTTTGATTAGCGAGGCATTTAGCAAGAAATAAGATGGTTTATTGAAATGGCAATAGAAATAGCAATGAGAGCTTTGTTAGTTGAAGCCAGCGATGTAACCGATCTGGTCGGTACGCGGATCTATCCTGAAATGCGACAACAGGGTGAAGACTTCCCAGCAATAGTTTATCAGTTGGTATCAACACAACCACAGAATGCTATGGATGGTGGGGGATCAACAGTGATAACCAGAGCATCGATGTCATTCGACTCGATAGCCGAAACCTATGCTGGTGCAAAGACTCTTGCTAGTAAGGTGCGTGCCGCTATTGGAGACTTGGCTAGTGGCACATATTCAACAGTAGTAATCAAGAGTTGTTTCCATGAGGGAGACACAGCAATAACAGAAGATTCACAGGTCGCTGGAGATCGGGGTGTGTCCCGCATCGTGAGTGACTACACAATTTGGTACGAGAATTAAGAACTAGGAGAGCGATCTTATGGCAGGCATTACAGCGAATAAGACAAAATTTACATGGGATAGTTATGAAGTTGCAGACCTTCTTTCGATTAGTGGTCCAACCGTAACCGTGGCAACAATAGACACAACGGCAATTTCTATCACAGATGCGAATCCAGCAAAAACATATACTAAAGGCCTCATTGACAATGGTGATCTTAGTGTTGACATTGCATGGCAACCCGCCGTTGCAGACTATAACACACTTGCGGGTAAGGTAGATGGGTCGGTGGCAGCGTGGTCAATCACTTGGTCAGATGCTTCAGTGACTAGCGGAAATGGAATCCTTACAGGGTTTACTCCAACAGGATCGTTGGATGACAAAGTAACCGCTTCACTTTCGATCAAGGTAACCGGCGCAGTAACGTGGCCAACATAACAATTAACTAAAAAGATTAGGAGAGTATTACAATGGCAGGAATTACAGCCAATACAACAACAATATCATTTGACGGCAACATCCCAGCAGACTTGCTATCTATTAGTGGACCAAGCGTAAATGCTTCAACGATAGATACTACGAGCATGGGATCGACCGAGCGCTCGTTTTTGGGTGGCAATATTGATGGTGGAGATATTACCTTTGACATTGCATTTGATCCAGACAGTGATACACACAAGGCGTTGACCGCAGCTTTATTGACTTCAACAAATGAAACCATCTTTGACATTACATGGTCAGATGAAGCAAGTACAACTGGTACAGGAATTCTTACTGGATTTTCTGTTACTGGTTCAATGGACGATAAATTAACGGCTAGTGCTACAATTAAGTGTAGTGGCGCAGTTACTTTCGCAGCATCTTAATCAGGAGATTAGTTCGTGTTAGACAAAAAATCAATTCTCGCTTCAGACGATCTTCCACGCGAATGTGTAACCGTCCCCGAATGGGGCGGTGACATTTTCGTTAGAACCTTAACCGGGGCAGAACGCGATTCATTTGAGCAGCAGATGCTCGACTCGCGTGGCAAGAATAAGGAAATTAACATTTCTAATATTCGCGCTCGGCTAGGCATCTTGACTATCTGCGATGAAGAAGGCACACGCCTATTTGCCGCGAAGGATATAGATGAGCTTGGGAAGAAGTCTGCTTCAGCGTTGGATCGTATCTTTACAGTCGCACAGCGATTGAACGGATTGTCCGGCGATGATGTCGAAGATCTAGCAAAAAACTAAAAGAGCCGACCAACGCGCGGCGATTTTATTTCACGTTGGCTCTAGCACTTGGCATGACTGTTCGGGAATTGTTGTCAAGGGTGGACTCTAGGGAACTTGCTGAATGGGTTGCGTACAACTCAATCGACCCAATCGGCAATTTCAGAAGTGACCTTCAATCAGGAATCGTAGCAAGCACAATCGCAAATGTTAATCGTGGCAAAAACACCAATCCCTTTTCTCCCCAAGACTTCATGCCTGTGCAGGAGACAAAATCCAAAGTGTCTTCGGAAGAGGAAATGATGGCAACCATGATGCGTGCTACTCAAGTATTTAACAGGGACGAGAAGTAATGGCAACAATCGGAACACTGTTAATTAACGTCATCGCTAAAACTGCGGGTTTCCGTAAGGGACTGAATAAAGCAAACCGTAGGATGAAACTTTTTTCTACTGGTATGAAAAAGGTTTTTGGTGGTCTAAAGCGACTTGGATTCGTTGCGGCTGCGGCTGCGGTCGCTGTGTTTACGATGGCACTTCGGTCAACGATCAAGACCTTCGTTGAATTTGAAGCGGGAATGGCAGAGGTCCGTTCTATTCTTCTTGATGTTTCAGACAGGGTGTTTGCAAAACTAACGAAAGTTGCGCGGCACTTGGGCGCTACCACTAGGTTTACGGCGGTGGAAGCAGCCAAAGCAATGTCTTTCATGGCGCGTGCTGGTTTTGAAGTGAATGAAGTTATGGCTGCATCGCCACACGTTCTGGACTTAGCATCAGCCGCCGGGATGGAACTTGCGGAAACAGCAGACATTGTTTCACAGGTTATACGAGGCATGGGTCTGGAGGCAACTGAGGCGCAGAGAGTTACCGATGTTCTTGGTCTTACTGCTGCCAGAACAAATACATCAGTTTCCCAGTTGGGACAGGCGTTTGGATATGTAGCACCGGTAGCACACGCGCTGGGGATCACACTAGAACAAACTGCCGCAATGCTGGGCATGTTGTCGAACGCGGGTATTCAAGCAGATCGAGCTGGTACTGGTCTTAAAAATATCTTTGCTGAGTTGGCTGCGGAAATTGACGAAAACGGAATCTCGGCTTTGGAGAAGTTTACCAAGGGCGGGATCAGTGTTGCTGAAGCGTTTGATATATTCCAAAAGCGGGGTGGTCCAGCCATCCTTGCTCTTGAGTCTATGGCCATGAGGACAGATGAACTTATTGCTGTCTTACAATTAGCAGAAGGCACAATTAAGCGAATGAACGATATTCGCATGGATACAATCGAGGGTGCTTGGAAACTTGTTAAGTCTGCTGTGTCTGATCTTCAAATTGAAATAGCAGAAAAGTTAGAACCAACAATACGAAATGTTGAAGAAAGTCTTAGGGAACTTGCAGTAGCCGCAACACTGGTGGTTGGGAATTTTGCGGAATCAATGGACGGATCTATCGTTTCTGTTCAACAACTAAATGAGGCGATTATTTCTCTAATAAAAGGAGTAAGGGTAGTGGCCAATGTTGTTATTAGGGCTGCTGGTGCTGTGATGATCGTTTGGACTACGGTAAGTGCTGTCATAGTCACAGTTTTTATTGCTGCGTTGGAAATAGTAGCAGGTGTCATGCTGGCGATTTCGGACATTTTGGGAATATTTTGGGGGGATGCAAAGACGCTTGCTAATGATTTAGACCGCTTGATGGTGTCGTTGGCAAAGGAAGTTGGAAGACAGTGGGAATCTGTTGCTGACGCAGTTAAACAAACATTCGGGTCTAGTGAATTCGTCATGGGGCTTCAGGTTGTTGAGCGTGCGTTGGCAGAACAGTTGAGATTACAGCAAGAAATATATGAAGTTACACAAGCCAATAATAAGTTGATGGTAGATCCGGTACGCCTTAGTGAAGCAATAATAAAGTCAGATCAAAAGAGAAACGATTTATTGACAGAGAGACAGAGATTACAACGCGCTGAAGGTTCTGTGAGGTTGTTGGCATTTCAGTTTGACGATCCATCCGTCATTGATGCTTGGTCGCTTAAATTGAAGGCGGTAAAAGAGGAAATAGTACGAGTTACACTTGAAGGAAAAGATTTAAGGGAGAAACTTGAGGCGCTTGATGCTAGATGGCAATTACAAATAGAGGTTGCGCGTAAGGGTTGGGAGGTTGGCGATCCAGAAGCGCTTAAGGGAGTTAAAGCAGAATTAGAAAAAGAACTTGAAGCCCACCAAAAATCACAAGGCGCTATAGATAGAGGTACGCAACAGTGGGGTGCATATCAGCAAGAGATCAATCGGGTACAGGGTGCAATACAACAACTGACAGTAAACATAGATGCGCTAAAGGGCGCAGAGGATGCATTTTTCAACGCCAACAAACGTATTGGTGAAACCAAAGCACAGTTTCAAGAGAGAATGAATTGGATTGAAGAGCAACGAGTGGCTCTGGTAGAGTGGACAAAAGATCAACACGATGAAATTGATAAACTGAATGCTGCGCTTTTGGGATTGCCGGTAGAAATTTATTTGGGGGATATTGCGCACTTGACCAGTGCATCAATAGCAAATGCAAAAGCACTAGCCGCAGAAGTCAAAGAATTAGAAGACAAAAACAAACGCATGACTGACGGCCAAGCCCTTATAGAAAAACACACATCGGCAACCGACAAATATACTGCCGCAGAAGCAAGATTAAACAAGATGTTGGCCGAGGGCTTCATCGATGATCGAACACGGTTGCTTGAATTGGGAGAACTGGCAAAAGCAAGGGATGCGGCACTTGGTATTGGTAAACCAGACATGGGGAAAGCGATAGAGGGTATTCAATCCGCATTCGGTACTGTGAAAATGAAAGCCCAGTTTGGTGGTGGAGCGCAGAGTGTTGCAACAAAACAACTCAATACCGCTACTCAGCAGTTAAGTAGTTTGAAATCAATCGCTACCAATACAGGGACGATGGCATCAACAACCGGCGCAAACAGTCTTGGTATGCAGTTAGCCGGCGCAATGAACGATGTGACTTTCACTATTATAGGTATGGACAAACAAGAAGAGTTGTTGCGTGAAGGCAATGAGACAAGAGATAGTTCTTTGTCCGAATTGAAAAAGATAAATGCTGGGGTAGCGGCGATGAGTAGTAGTGGAGTTTTACAATGACCCTTGTATACACTGAGTTACTTCCCAGCAGGACAATTACGAGAGACAAGGGTGACGTTGGCGCAACAAGAACCTTCATGGTGTATGACGATGCCGGTACACAGCTTCTCATTGACGATGCGATCAACTCGTTCGATGGTCCACAGATCGGTGACGAGCATCCTGATGTAGATGGGATCTACGCATTTGGATATTCAATAGAGGCATCTGGCAAAAGGGGTTCTGCCTATGAGGTAGAATTTTCTTACAAAGTCCCAGTGGAAGACACTGATCCGGGCGGTTCAGAAGATGCGTTTAGTGGCGGCTTCAATACAGATGTTGAACCGATACCCACAATAGACGATGCTGGGGGATCTTCGTCTGGCGGTTCGGAAGAAGACGATGATGATGGTATTAGTGAAGGGGATTTTGAGGCAACCTTTACCGGCGTTAGCATTGTTACAAGCACAAGTCTGCAAGATGCATGGGTGAGCAATCCGACTATCCCAGCAAACGGAACACAGACTAATGTAATACCGGGAAATACTCCCACCGTTACTGCTTTTACAAACCTTGTCCATGATGGCGGCACGCCGGTAACTGCCTATGTGCCTCAAGCCACTATCACACTTAGCACACAATATGCTGGCTCTACATTTAATCTGGCTGGACTTCATCTTATTACTGGTATGCGAAACCAATCTACCTTTATGGGTCTAAGTGCAGGATCAGTATTGTTTATGGGGATGTCTATACAGAGATCTGAAATTAGTGTATATGACATCTCATATGAGTTTTTGTGGGATGGCTGGAGTCACATGCGTCAAAGCTGTCGAAGATATATCGATGAGGCAAGTGTTGGTAAGCCGAAGTTTATTCCTACTGGTGGATCAGCCGAAGGTATCTTTACCGATTCTGCAAATGGATCACTACCCATCTACCTTCTCCAGCCCACACGCGGATTAACCAGTTTTGGATTTGCTCCATGACCCAGTGGCCATCAATAACCACTGGTCTTGGGAAACTTACTCCAGATCTTTGGCATCGATTGATTAAGATGCTCAAGTGGTATGAATCTCAACAACTGGATTACCGTAGGGCTGCCAATATCTTCAGTGGTGAGGCATCTAGCGTTACATACTTCCTTGCAACTATCACTGGTCATACGGAAATAACTGCCAATCAAAATGTATATCGCTATTCGTGGACAGAAGTAAAGTTACATGACAATGGTATTGACCCAAAAGGTGGTGGAAGAACTGGTGATAAGGACGATACGACAACCGGCGCATTAAATCTGTGTGAATTAGAAAACAATGATGAAAATGTATCGCCCGGTGTTGATCTGAAAGGTGCAGATTATCCTGCTGGGTTCAACATGATGGCAATTGGCGAATTTATAGATGGGGTAACTGGTGTTGATCCTGCCGTAATCATGTTTGAAATTATTGATCTGGATGGTGTAACACGCTGGGTGTTCTGTCTAGCAAATGCGCATGATGGGAC
>Ga0114899_1000940_pt1 | contig 18528 bp, 13 predicted proteins | sample MalvireepMed_215_FD_83497 | JGI IMG/M metagenome (GOLD analysis project Ga0114899, IMG submission 83497) | Marine viral communities from the Global Malaspina Expedition - Malaspina viral metaG DeepMed_215 | ecosystem: Environmental > Aquatic > Marine > Oceanic | place: Mediterranean Sea...
ACACAGTCAACGGCATGGATGACATTGGTCATGCTTACTTAACGGGAAATATATCTAAATTAAAAGTGGAAACCGCTGAAACGGTTTTAGTTGATGAAAAAGTGTTAGCCAAATTAAATGGGCAATTTGAATTAGTACCAGGTTTTATTATAACCGTGACCAATCAAGGCGAGCAGTTACTGGCTCAAGCAACCGGGCAACCACAAACTTCTCTTGCAGCAATATCTGAGTCTGTGTTTATTAACCGCCAAGCAAAAGCCAAACTAACATTCGAAGTAGATGGAAATGGAAATGCCGCTTCGTTAACACTACATCAAGGTGGAGGAGCAAAGAAAGCGCGCAGATTATCGGAGGAGGAAGTTAAAAAGAATAACGCTCAAGTCCAATCGGTAAAATTAAGTGAAACTCAGCTTAATAATCTCATTGGTGAGTTTCAGTTGATGCCCGGCTTTACCCTAACCATAACGGTTGAGAAAGGTGAGTTAACCATTCAAGCGACAGGGCAACCTAAAATTGCTTTTAGTGCGAAGACTAAATCGGAGTTTTTTAATCAAGCATTGCAAGCCAAAATTGTTTTTGAATTAGATGGCGAAGGAAAAGCGACAGGATTAACCTTGTTTCAAGCAGGGCAAGAACTTAAAGGGAATAGAATGTAGCAAGTCTTAAAAACTTTTGTTTCTACTAAATTAAAGGGGAAGCGTCTTAGGTTGGAGATAGATTGTTACTATCTCTGGCGCTTTTTAGTTCTTGCGTATTTCTTAGGTCAAAATTCTTCGAGTTGTTAAATAAAACCTTAATATTTCCTAAAATAGTTGCTTCTCAAGTACTATCGGTATTTCATTTATATAAATTTATTTTAGGGAATATAATATCAAAGTTTTTTTGACATCCAAAATACTAGCCAATAACTTCTTGGTGAAGAAATTAAAACTTATTTGACCTGATAGATTGCTCTTCTGAAATTGATTGAACTTATATTAAAGTATTGCACTCACAAATGTTGCAACAAGAATTACTAACTATAACAATATAAAGTCAATAGTTTTTACCTTTGTAATAAATAAGCTTTTAGAATAACAACGCCTAAAAGGGGAAATATGTAAATAAAATTGAATGACAATGTCCATTGTCAAACAATGATAGCAATTAAATTTCAGAGTTAGACGATTTTTTCTGACCCGCCTTAATTAATTTAAACTCAGTAATAACAAATGGTTTTCCCCACTGCTGAATTGTCATTACATTCTTATAGTTTCCAGAAAATTCAATGATTGCCCCATGTTGTTGCAAGCTTTTGTCCAGGTTTATCGGTAATATTTTTTTGCCATCACTGGTCACAATGCCATAAAAACCGCCTTCTAAACTAATATGCTGGACCGTTCCTTTTAAAGTTAAACTCACTTTGCTTTCCTCCTTTTCCGCTACCTTCACAAGTTGTTGGCTTGATACATTCTGCTGACAGGCGAGTAAAAAAAGTAGAGAGAAGCTAAGCAAAAATTTATTTGAAGTAAGCATATTTAAATCCTGATTTTATTGTTTAGTGTAGACAGCACTTTTTAAATTTCTTTCCACTACCACATGGGCACAGGTCATTACGACCTATATTTCTAGTCTCGTTTTTAGAAGGGGATGCGATGATGCTTGAGCTTTCCTTACTTTGCTCTTTTTGCGCAGAGATATCTTTACCTAACATGCCCACAGCAGATATTAGGCTGGGAAGTACCTTAAAACAGCCCGCCATATCGGGTAATTGTTCAAATAAATCGAGATGTTCTTTTTTAACTGATTTTTCGTCGACAAAACGAGCGAGAATAGTGTTGAGTACCGAAAGGCTTCTTAACGCTTCAATATTGTCTTTGGGTAACATGGCTTGCCAAGTTTTTGATAACCAATCGTAACCGCGTAAATAACCGGAAGAGAATTCTATTAATTGTTTATTCGGCTTTCCGCTAGGGGTTAATCCTATTTTTGCTGGTAACTCAATTGTACCTTCGTGGTCAAAAAGTGTAATACAGCGACTCCACCATGCGACCAGGTTACCGGAAAATTGTTTTGCTTTATCTTCACTTTCAAATTGTGGATTTTCTTCTCTTGACAGCATTAACTGTTTGATCCACTCCGAAGGTTTTACCTGATCCGGGCTGGAGGCGATAGCGGTGATAAAACCTAGACATATATAGAGATTTTCGAATGACTGTTGTACTGATTCGAGCTTAAAGTCATTTTCAAGGGCTTTTAAATCATATAAAGGCATGGAGTGTTCAAATTTAATACGGACAATTAAATCGAATTATAACGTTTTTTTCTCTCTACGGGTTAAATTTAAAGCCAATAAGATTAGCCAAACACCAATAGTGATGAGTAATTGCTCAGCCCAGCTTAGATCTAACTCTAAGCCGAGCGCTAACAATAGACCGGATAATACAAAAATCACCGTCATGCCCTTATTTGTTCTTCAGTAATTTTTCGAGCGGATAACGCCAAAAGACATTCTGTGATAAAACTCGCAGCGATACACAGCCTAAAATAAATAAGTATGAATAAGGAGAGCTTAATACCTGCTCAGTATTAATATCGATCCAAAGTAATGTCCCAAACAACATCGCAGCATAAATACAAACTGAAAAAACAAGTGAAAAAGTTATATTAACCCAGCTTAAACAGAGTAATAGTGGATAAACTGCACAGGCAATAAACATGACTGCTATTGCAGAGTAAACTAGTTGAACTGTATCAATCTCCATTTCCAAAAACATCGCAATCAATAATATCCCTCCGAAAAATATTAATGAGTTAGTGATGTAGCTCTTATCAGTAGCTAACAAAATTTTATTTTTTAATTCACGGTGTTTATCACCGATATAAACATGAGAGAAGAAACGCACTTGTCGGATGTGGGCGCTAGACTCCATAACGATTTCAATAATATAAAAAGATAAAAACATAAGACCGAATTTTTGCAATATTATTATATTTTTTTCACCTGTGATTAGAACTGCAAAAGCTAACAATAAGAGGTAAAACAATGAAATAACAGCAAGCTTAGTGTGAGGCATTAGCACCGCCCATGCTATATTTTTTTTGCTACTGGCCACCCATTTTGACGCCAATACGCCGATAAAATGATTTATCGAAATAGTTGATGAACCAGTATACATTGACTCGTTAGTGCGAGCGGTTAATTGCTCTGTATTTTTTCGGGTTAATGCATCTGGGTAAAGCTTGTCACGATACATCGAATTAACGAGAATAGCTGTGGCAGTCATAATAAATAGAATGATTGTTTCGCTACCTACTTCTATTCGGTGGAGCTGCAATATTATAAATGGAGTGGCGGGAATAATTATTTTATAAAGAGCTGTTTTACCTAATACCATTTGAGATGAAAAAATTGTGATACAAAAGGGTGCGAATAAAGTCAATGCAGTTTCATTTAAATTGATGTACAGAAATGGCATTTGCAATAGACTAAAAATACCAATTATGATCAGGTAAGCGCTCATAATTGCACTACGATAATATTGATTAATGGTCCATAAATAGTTTTGTTTAAGTGATAGAAGTGCGCCGCCCAGATAAACACCTAAAAAAGTTGCCATGGTCAAATTAACCAAAATGGAAACTTGAAACGCTTTATCAGCTTCAAGTTGATTGAGTGGCATAAATATTTGAAAAGCCATAAATACCGCAGTCAAAACAACAATCGAAATCGATGAGACGATTGAATGTTTAAGCATAAATAAGATGCTGAGGTTAATCGATTTCATTGCTCACCTCCAAATACCAGTCTTCTAACGATAGATGGGTCGTTTCAATAAGATAAGGTGAGTTAGTAATAAAGTCCTCTAATGGAACTTCTAATGGTTTAGTCAAAGTCGCTGTTGCACCTAATGTTTGAGTTTTCCAATTAGATAAGTCAGAAAAATATTCGGTTTGTTCCAATGGTTTATCTGCAGAAATTTTTATATGAGCAATAGTTGATTTGAGTTTTTCAATATCGTGACATAAATCAATTTTTCCTCGGTTAAGTAGCGCAACTTTATTGGCTACCCGTTCCAGATCAGAAATAATATGGCTAGAAAAAATCACTGTCGAATTTATATCGTAAGCTAAATCCACCAACTCAGAAATAAACTGTCTGCGCATATTAGGATCGAGATGAGCGACCGGCTCATCCAAAATTAATAATTCTGGTTTGATAGAAAAAGCTTGAATCACGTGCAGTATTTGAGTCTGTCCGCCCGATAGGTCGCCGACTTTTTTCTTAGGATCTAAGTTCCATCGGTCGCGTAATTGGTCACAATAAACCGGATCAAAAGTTGAGAAAAAACTACCCAAATAGGCTAGAAACTCTTGTACTCTCATCCACTCAAATCCGATTGTATCTTGCGCCACAAAACCAATTTTTTCTCTTTGCTTTTGAGGTAACTGTGACCAGTTCTTACTCCATAAATTAAGCTCACCTCCATCGACCTCTCTTAAATTCATTATTGATTCTAATAATGTACTTTTACCTGCACCATTTTTTCCTAACAGAGCAACAATATCACCTTGTTCAATTTGCCAGTTTAATGAGTTGAGTACATGATGATCCTGATAAGATTTAGTCAGGTTCTTGATAGATAAGATAGTATTACTAGATAAATTAGAATTTACCGATGGTTGTGGAGAATTCATTTTGATTAACCTTTGGTGTTGATTGATAAATATTGTTGAACGAGGGTAATGATGTCTTCATCATTAAAATTTTCTGCGCGAGCACTTTGAATAAATTGATTAAGTGGCTCTTCAATAGACTCGGCTATGTCCTGACCTTGTTGTTGCTTCGCCACCAACATGCCAACACCGCGTTTACGAATTAACACGCCTTCCAGCTCAAGTTGAGCAAAAGCTTTAGAAATGGTCATGGGATTAATTTGTAATGTCCCCGCCAAGCTTCTAACCGAAGGAAGTTGTTGGTTAGATTTAAGCAAGTTCATTCGGATCGCTTGTTTTATCTGATCGATTAATTGACGATAAATTGGAATACCGGAACCTGTATTAAGTGAAAATAAATTGACCAATGAAGAAGCCGTCACAAGTATTCCTGTTTAATAAACCTATTTAAAATTGTGATCTTATTTGCAGGTGTATTAGCAATAAGTATCAGTGTATTAATATAATGATACACTGTTTTGGGTTTGTCAATAGTTAGAAGAAAATATTGTATGGTTTTTAACCATTTATCGTTTTGAGCGAATAGCTAATTAAATTGAATAGAAAATCGTCTGCATGCTAACTTGTTGATATTTAGTTGGTTTAATTAATATTAGTGAACTTTAATAAAGTCAAAATTAAATATTAGGGTCGATTGTAACCAAAGGTTATTTTTTTATTTAGGTTAGGTTTGTCGTGATAAAAGAGCATTTTTGACAATTCGCTGTTTCCTGCCTATACCTACTTAAATGGGAACAATCATATTTAAAATATCATGCTAAGGGTCAATAAATATTCATGCTTGTTAGTATCTGTATTGTTATTCTTGGTTTATACAGATCGCGCTAACTCTCAACAAAATACTGAAATTGATAATCTACTTTCTCTCCCATTTGAAGAATTACTGGCTATCAAGGTCAGTTCTGTTTCGCGTAAAGAAGAAAAGCTCTCGTCAGCCCCCGCAACGGCAGTGGTTATTACCGCACAGCAAATAAAAGATAGAGGCTATGAATACTTTGAAGATTTGTTGCGTGACATACCGGGGTTTGACCTTAACCATGTAAACGGCACTTATAAAACTATTTTTTCTCAACGGGGAACCTTTACCGGAGAAAATAATAGAAGCCTGATCTTGATCGATGGCATTGTGGAAAGCAATATTCTTGAAGGCTCACTGCTGCATGGTGGTCAATATAGCTTGCATAATGTAAAAAAGGTCGAAATCATTTATGGACCTGCGTCAGCACTGTATGGCGCCAACGCGTTTGGCGGCATTATCAGTATTACGACTAAAAATGCCGATGATATCGACGGTCTCGAGCTACAGCTTGGAACGGGTTCGTTTGATAGTCAATATTACAAATTATTATTTGGTAAAAATATTGGCGGAACCAGAGTGATGTTGTCCACACATTTTCATAATAGTGATGGACCCACGTTTAAACAAAGAACACCGAAGTATTCGAATAGTTATATCGATAATGCTTATTCAATTGTCGCCAGAGTCGGTAATGATAATTTTACCCTAGGGCTTAGTCGTTATGATCGACCCGCAGGATTGGGAACATTTTCAAATATCTCGGCTTATGAAAGCGACAGCGTAACCGGAAGCGGTTTGTTACAAGCTGATTTTAACGGCGAAAAGCCAACCTTATGGCATATGTTGACCCAAACAGGTTTTATCCAGGCGCAGTACTCCCTCGATGAGAAACTTAATTTCAGCAGTAAAATTTTTGCCAGGCAGTCCTGGATTGATTTAGATAGTTATGAATATGCATTTAACTCTTCAACCAATCGTATCGTTAGGAGCAGTTTTGGTCACTACTCGCAAACCGCTGGCGGTGAGGTCAAGTTTGAGCATAATTTTTCAAACAAAAAAGACCTTATCTGGGGGCTGCAGTTTGAAAAAAGTGATATAGAGAGAGGTTACAGACAAAAGGTAGCCAATGGTATAGGGGTGACATCACAAGGAGAGGAGTTTGATATAAGTTCTCAATTGAGTTCAGGGTCAAGGGTCAGAGATCTTTACACTAATATTGCCGGGTTTATTCAATACCGACATAAAACAGATCTTATGCGTTCGACTAATTTTATCGTTGGTGCTCGTTACGATTATAATGATCAATATGGACACTCATTCGCGTTTGGTGAAACTTTTAATCCAAGAGTTGGAATTGTAATAGAGCCAACAGAAAAAGTTACTTATAAAGTTTTAGTTGGCACTGCATTTAGAGCGTCGACCAGTTTTGACCGGTTCACCGAAACTACAGTCAGAAGAGCAAATCCAGATATCACCCCGGAAAGAGAGCAAACTGTTGAGTTTGGCGTGAATGTCAGCAGTATAGAAAACCTGATAATAGACGGTAATATTTTTTACAACCAATTTGAAGACTCGATCATTTCTAATGTGGATACCGGAGAACCTATTCCGAATAACCCTGATACAACTTATAAAGAAAATCGTAATGCCGGAAGCGGCAGCATAAATGGTGCTGAATTGAGACTCACCACAATATTTGAACATACCGATGCTTTTTTTAATTTAACTTATCAGCGGGCAAGCCAAGAAGATCAACACGGGGTAATCCATGATTGGCCTAATATTGCAGAGTGGAAAGCTAATACCGGGTTCACTTATCGACATAAAAAGATGTTTAGCGTTTATTTTGTGGTGAACTGGGTGGGGTCACGTTCAACTTCTGTGACAAGTAGTAAAAATAAAGTCGCAGGTTATGCACTTGCTAACTTATCGTTAAATAGTGACCACTTCTTTATCAAAAACTTAAAAGCGTCACTGACTGTCAATAATTTGTTCGACGACGAGTGGATGGATCCGGGCATTCGAACCGCCGATGGAAACTATTATGCGGTAGAACACCCTCAGCCTGGAATGAGTGCAATGTTCGAACTGAGCTACTCATTTTAAGTTATTTGATGGTCAATTTTTATCGAAACAATAGCCTATTCGTCTTTAGCATTTTTCCACTGATAACCGAGAATTCCTTTGCTGGTATCGGGTAGAAAATCGCTTAAATTACACTGCAGACCAATACAAAGGGAGTTTTCGACTCCAGAACTAGTGGTTTCAATAATTACTTTTGGCGCTGGTGCAATACCTGGCGCGACTAAATCTTGGTATCTGTCAGATGCTTCTAAATTATCAATATCATCTATATCAACAAAAGGGTTTCCATCAGAAATTCTCATTCCATAGATCCGACTTTTACCTGCGACAGCCGAGCAAGAATTGGCGGCAGACTCAGGAGTATAAGTGGTAAATATCACAGCGTTATTAAAAGTGATCGACTTTTCAATCACCTTCTCGCCACTATTTGAAAATGTAATATACCAGCCTAAGTCTCCATCGTTTTCTATTTCAGCTTGCGCGTCACTGGTTCCATCACTATTACTATCACCGAGTCGATTAGTCACATTGGTTAACTGGTCAACCGTTAAATCAATATCAAATACACCATTTCCATCCAATACCCCTTTATCTTTTATCATGTAAAAATGATCATCAATATCGGTATCTAAAGGGTGGGCTCGGAAACCAGAACCAACTGATACTGAAAGAAAATTACCGCTTGATAAATTGATTTTTGAAACATCAGTTGGGTAATAGAATCTTCGATTGTTATAGTCTGTACCTGTACCTTGCAGTGACGCAATTCGACCACCAACAATACTCGAGTTGCTTCCAGCGTTATTAACGTCAAAACGGAACACTTGTGCTTTAGTATCCGAGGCATAAAAGTGATCGATATAACCATCGCCGCTTAAATCAAAAGCTGTTATTTGAGCCGGAACAGAACTCATACTGGTTACATCACCTGTTCTAGCATCGGCACCATCTGGTACTGGCAATGTTACCCCTTGAACTTCAGCTGACGTCCAGAGTTTTGCGCCTGTGTAAGCGTCAGCTATGTAAACCATATTGCCTTTAGTCGATGGGTTATTGTCGTCTTGATTGGTATCGTAACCGCCGCCAAAAATCATCACGGCTTTGTCGTCGTTAACCCCACTCAAATTCATTTTCCCAATGACTGGCGGTGACCAAGTTTGCCCCAGTTGCGAGTAACCAGCAGTTACTGCGTCATCGGCAGTATTAGAAATAATAAAATCTAAACTAGGCTTAGTTGAGTCAGAAATATCCAAAGCATAATAACTATAACCGCCTCTTCGCATGCCGACGTAGAGCATTGCTTTCTCATCGCTATCAATTAAGCCGTTGGAGTTAGTATCGTTTAAATGAAATGTGATTGGGCCATCTAGACCGTAAATACGATTGGATGAGGTGCTTTTTCTGATGTCGTTTAAATTCCTTAGTAACTCTTTAGGGATAAATGCCCAGGCTTCAGTGCCCGCCGTTTTGTCAGCATTAATCGCGTGTAAAAAACCATCGTTGGTGCCGACAAATACTAATGAAGTGCCGTTAGCATAACTGACAATGGTAGGCTGAGAATGTAACGGATCACTCATCGCTCTGCGAGCTCCTGCTGCCGCTGGAGCGGTAACAGAATAACTGGGATCATCGGTATCAATACCGAGCGCCCAGTCAACGGTCATCTTCCTGTCGTCGTTTGTGGTTGCCCCGACTAAACTTGAAGTTAATGTACCACGGCTTACTTTGGTTAAAGTCAGAGAGTTATTATTGGTATATAAATTTCTGCCTGTCGTTAATTTGCTGGCGGCACCGCCTTCTTCAACGTCATCGCCATCTTCTGTAGATGACCAAAAACTTTGAGCGCTAGATACAAATTTTGATGTGGTTGGGTCAACAGCTATATCACCATTTTTATCATAAATAATGCCATTGGATAATCGATAGCGTTTTAGATTTCCAGGCCAGACATTCTTTGACTCTGGAGTGAATAAAGAAAAATATAATTCATCGCGGTGGGTCAAGCGGTTGGACTGATTGATGGTAACACCGGCGGTTGAAAAGCTGGTGTTATTAGCGGTGATGTTCATGTTGATCGTTTTGAGCACGCTGAGTAAAGCGCGTTTATCACTCGCTTGATAATAACCGCCGTTAGTACTCGCCATATTGGTCATTAGGGTTTCATCAGCAGCTTCGCCAAACCCTATCATATGCATATTAATACTTTGATCACCCAAAACGACATTTGATAAATCAATATAGTCACCGCTTGAGGTAGTTGACTCTCCCGCTAAGTAACTAGCAATTTTTTCAGAACAATCATCATTGCTTGAACATGTATTGCCTGTCCAACTATTGTATATATCACTGGTTGCGCTCATATCAGAGTAATTTGAGCCTGCGCCATCGGTCAAATAAACAATATTATTACTTTGGCAGGACTCAAAGTCTGGCGCGGTATAAACGGGTGTACTACTGATAGAAATGCTCTTGCATTTGTCGTCATTTAAATTCTCTGCATTACAACCATCTGGTAGTGAGTGACTACCGCCTGTGTAACTTGAAGAATGACTGACTCGGTTAGTAGCAACTGAATCACGAGTCTTACCAAACTCTACCGATCCGCCTTTAAAATATTGTGCGGCTTCAGCGAGTGTATGTGCTATTGGCGTGCCGCCCATCGCGATTAAGTTATCCGCAGCCGTCATTAGTGCATCACGGTGGGAGAATTTTACTTTATTATAAGCGTCTTTATAGCCTTTGTAAGTGACTCTTAAAATAGGCGCTTTACCTTGTTCGCCCTCAAAACTATAAGCTTTATGTTTACCACTGACGCCCTCAAATACAAAAACCAAATTGTTTTTGTACTCCCAGTCAGAAAGTCCAACCACCGATTCTACGATAGAGCCAACTGAGTCGGTGAAGTGTAAATCATCTTTAACAAAATTGGGTAAGCTCCAATTTGAAGCACTGATTAAAGCAGTTGAAGCCAGAGACAAAACAGAGTCATCGGTACTTGCAAAGCTGTCATTAACGATTGCAATTTTTGTCTCGCCGTTGGCTACTTCATCATCGGCAGCGGTGAAAGCGATGTAAGCGTCTTGAATATCTACCCCATTGGGCAGTTTCACACTTGGAAAAACTAAAGCAAATTTTTGATCTTGATGAGTCCCTTCTTTGTAAAATTCTAAAGCTGAACTGGTATTGTTTTCGGCTAATTCAAAATCACCACTACTCTGGTTGACTTGTGAGCTGATGGTTTTCGTATAGCAGCCGGTAACATTAGTTCCAGCGGGTAGATTTTTTTCGTATTCGATTCTGATTTCAGGAAATAATTTGAGATCGGCGTAAGTGCCACCATTAGTGCTATACATTCCATCGGCTGTAAAAGCTGTTTTTTCACTATTACTGTCGCCGCTGGTTTTTTTGAGCATAAACAACATATCCTGACCACCACACCAATCACTTTGATTAACCAACTCTTGTACGATTGATTGTAAATTCGTAGTGCTATAAACCTGATTGCCTTTCCATTGACCTGTCAACCATGATACTTGAGCGGTTGTGGGAGTTCTGCTAGTAATATCGCTTCCTGAAGTTGCTAACTCAGCCGGAAATGCCGACTTTTCAGCGGTGATTTGATAAGTATCAGTGATGTAATCATTATCTTCTCTAGCGGTTAAAGAGATTGTCGCGCTCGTGATGGTAGCGCCTTGTGGAACATTCAGATTGCTAAATCTTAACGCTGAAGTTCGATCGCCATAAAGTTGTAAATAGTCTTCAGATAAATAACTAACGCTACCGGACTGATGGCCATCATCACCTTCTTCAGTTAAACGACTATAAATGGAGGGTGAGGCTTCAGCATCTAAGTCTTTAACGGGCATTAAAACTGCAGCGCCTTTACCGCCGTAACCAAAACGCATTAACCCTGCGTTAACATCATTAAGGTCAAGTAGAAGTTCATTGATAACATCGTTAACAATTTGTAAACGATTGTTAGGAAAATCGTCATAGGCAACACTTGAGCCCGAGTCGACGTCAAATAACATACTACCCGAGGTATCAATAATGAACATAATATTGGGTTTGACTGATGTGGTATTTTCTTCGGCTAAAAAGACTTCAGTGTCATCGCCATAAGCAGATTGTAAACAGCAGAAAAAATAACCCAGGCAAAAAGCCGATTTCTTTAATAGTCTTGAAAAGTGTTTCATTGCCTTTGTCTCCGGCTTAATTGTTGTGGCATGTAAAATTAATCGCATCTCACTTTTTAATTATCACAGGTGGTTATTTCTCTTGCCCATAATGTTGTTTCTGTTGTTTTAATCACTGTACTGTCTTTCGTTAGCTCTCCTTTGCCTTGTAATTTGTAATATCGACAAGCAACATCTCCACCAAAACTAAAACCGTCACAAGTTTTATCGCAGTTATTTTCAATTACTGGTTCAATAGACGCGACCAATTGCCCACTACCTTCATTATTATCAAGGTAGCCAGTGGTGACCAAGACTCCATCTTCATCTAGCACTTTCTTTGTCAAGGCGATGCCTAATCTAAGGTCGTTTAGCACATGACCATCGGTTAATTTATCGCCGGTATTGGCGTCTAGCATAAATGCACCGATCGCACTTTCTGATGCACTAAATGTCATATTGGTAAGGTGAGTATTGGCGGCCATTCTTTCTTGGCTGGTGCTTCTGGTAGAGGCTGATATTCCGATCATGGTCATAATCAATAACAAAATAAGTGCGACAAATAATGCAACACCAGATTGTTTTCGAGGGTAGTTGTGAAACGTCATAATATAGTTCTCTTATTCTTCAATACTTTTATTTTTAACTGCTTCATGACCTAAAACCCAGAAAGGCATTTCACTGCACTGTCTGAATTGACTAGAAATTTGAATGCCGAGTTGGGCATAAATATGGTTTGTTGAAATAGTCTTCTGAGTAATTTGTCGCCTGATGTCGCCGAAGCGGAAGGGTATTCAAAAACTTTGTCTAATATTTGAAAGCTACTTTTTTCGTTTTGAGAAAAAACATCCTGATCACTTTTGAGTAATAAACCGACTCGAACCGAAAGAATATTATTGGTTAAGTTTGCATTAACCACCTCCTCACTCGTCATATATCGATCAACTGAGCCGTCAGGGCAAACCATACCTGTTTCAACGCCGTATAAAACCTGAAAACTATCTACACCGCTGATCAAAGTTTGTGGGTCGCTGAATGTTGTACTGCTAGCTGTTTTTACTAACCCTTTACAAACTAACTCATCATCAGCGTTAACTGAAAACTGATTGGTGACTAAACCTGAATCGACGACATTGCCATTACAGTCAAGGTTGTCGACTGCATTAACGGTTTTAACAAAGCTCAGTGCAAGGGTGTCATTAGTATCATTGCTTGAATTATCAAAGTCGATTGCGGGTAGGTTGTCATTGTTGTCTTCAGCATTCCAACCAGCCATTTCAATTTGATTTTCTAAATAAATTAGGGCAAAACGGCCTTCCTCTTGAATGGTGGCCAGTTTGTCTTGCAATATATAACTTTGATTTGAGCTAAGAAATATTTGAATAACGCCGGCCAATAAAATTAGGCCCAACATGGCTGCAACCATCAGTTCAATTAAACTAAAACCTTTTTGTTTTAGGTGAGATAATGAGCGAATATTTTTCATGGAACCATCTCCATGATGATGCAATTTCTTTTTGTATCACCAGTAAACTTTGTACATTTCTGATTGACCAGCGTTTTACTGCCGACATCATTTCTACCTTCTGCAGAATCCCAGTCAATAACTAAAGTTAAATGACGGTTATTATTGATCGCCCTGACTTCTCCCGCTGGTAAAGTATTTTTGGCCAGAGAACATATTTCCCATTTATCAAATGTCGCCATTTCAGTTAAATCGCAATCACTCGCTGCGGTGCTGTCGTGTGAGCGACACATGGGGGTAATGGTGTTACCGCAGGTAAAAGCTTCGCTATCACCGTTATGGTAGTTGGCTAAAAAAACATCAAAATCAACGGTAGATGTAGGCATCAAAGTGGTTAATTTTGATGAACGAATTCTGGAAGAATAATCTTCTGCAATCGAAGTGGCTTGTGAAGTAAAGAACCCTTCTTGGTTACTACTGATACTATTAATTTGCAGCGCGGCTACCCCAAGTAATCCCACGCCAAGAATAAATACGGTAATCAATATTTCAATCAAACTGACGCCAGATTGTTTGTTTTTTGAACGATGATTTAGGTCTAACTTATGTATCGCAGAATTGTTTGAGCTTTTATTTAAGGGCATAGGGCACCACCATTTAATGAGAGTTTACCTGCAGGTGAAATGGTGATTTCTTTGCCAACATTTCGGTCGTCACAAAGCTTAACTGTGACTTCTGAGTTGTCAGCTATTAGTCGATAACCCGTTCCTAGATAAGTGACTTCTGGTAAATCCTTTGGACTAAGCGTAATTCCGGTTAAATCAGTTTGAATGTTTTTCAGTACCATCTGAGAAGACATCTCAAATATATTGAAGTGATTGCTGCTCTTACTTACGCTGATATTCTTTTTACGACTAATTGCTTCAAAACGGGCAAGATTAAAGGCGTTGATAATAATATTCGTACTGGTAGTTAAACGAGAATCTTTAATGAAATTATTAAAAGACGGTAATGCCAGAGTAAATAAAATACTCACAATGGCTAATGTAATGAGCAGCTTAACTACGCCGATACCAAGTATGTTTTTCTTGTTGAAGCCCACAGTTTTCCCGCCATATAAGAAAATGAAATCAGCTCAAATGACCAACTGCGGGAAAAGAATCGATGAACTCAAGTGTTGTTCTTAGTCTAAAAATCGTTTGATTAATTAAAAATAAGTAAAACTTAAATCACTGTTTTCATTTCAAATGAAGTCATTTTTATGAAATTAAATAATAATGTTACGCGTGACGATAACATCAAATTTTTAGAATTATTAAGCTTTTATTTAATTAATGTAATATGTTACTTTTTTTATGGGTAATATTTCACAATAAAAACTATTTTTAATTTCAACATGAGATAACTCTATGATTTATATCTCTTTTGGAGATTGTTTTTGCTTTTGAATTATCATTTTTTAAGGCAAAAGTATTAGAAATCTAGCGGCGCTTTTTAGGCGGTGATTAGATGGTCTTATTGACTTGCTGAATCATGCATTTTCAAGTGGAACAAATATTTTTAGCTAGACAAGTAATTGTTCTATCGGTTATAAAAAAGCCAGCTTTCGCTGTTAATTAAGGGGATCCATATGAAATTTTACTCTCGTATTCTGTTGTTGAGCCTATTTCTTGTTTCGTCTGTGCAAGCACAAGTAGGCGAAAATTTAACCATTGAGCAAATTCATCAGCAGATGGCTAAAAAACAACTAACTAGTCAATCCTTAGTCTCATTTTACTTAACGCGAATAAAACAGTTTGACCAAAATGGCGTGAAACTCAATTCGGTGGTACAGCTGAATAAAAATGCCTTGGCACAAGCTAAACAGCTCGATCAGTATTTTAAACAAAAAGGCTTAAAAGGGTCGCTACATGGCATTCCCGTTTTACTCAAAGATAATATCGATACAATCGACGGCATGGCTAACACTGCAGGCTCTTTGGCTTTAAAAGATAATTACCCTAGCCGAGATGCTTTTTTAGTTCAGCAGCTCAAAAATGCGGGGGCGATTATTTTAGGCAAAACGAATTTGAGTGAGTGGGCTAATTTTCGTTCAACTAGTTCAAGCAGTGGTTGGAGTGGCTTATACGGCCAGAGCAAAAATCCTTATGATGTGAGCACTTCACCTTGTGGTTCAAGTTCTGGTTCGGCTATTTCGGTCGCAGCCAACTTTGCAACTCTCGCCGTTGGTACAGAAACTGATGGTTCAGTGACTTGTCCGGCTGCGATCAACGGCGTGGTTGGGATTAAACCAACCTTAGGTACAATCAGTCGACAAGGCATTATACCTATCGCCCATAGTCAGGATACCGCTGGACCTATGGCGCGTAATGTCACTGATGCGGTGAGAATGCTCAGCGCGATGGTTTCAAGAGACGGCAATGATAATGGTGCGATTAATTCGGAAATTGATTATTTGTCTCATCTAAGAAAAGACGGATTAAAAGGTAAACGCATTGGTATTGTCAGAAATCTAATGGGGTATCACAACAAGCTCGATCAAGTATTTGAACAAGCGGTTCAAGACCTTAAAACTCAAGGCGCAGTGATCATTGACAATACTGATATCGAAACCAACGGTCAATGGGATGACGCTGAGTATGAGGTGTTGTTATATGAATTTAAAAATGACTTGAATGATTATTTGAAAAATACTGCAGAAGGAGTTCCTAAATCGCTGGTCGAATTGATCGCATTTAACAAAAAAAACTCAGCAGTTGAAATGCCCTATTTTGACCAAGAAATATTTGAAATGGCACAAGCTAAAGGTGAGCTATCGGACAAGGATTATTTGGATGCATTAAAAAAAGCTAAATCATTGACACAAGGAAAAGGTATCGACGCCACGTTAAAAAAATATAATTTAGATTTGTTGATTGCACCAACAGTACAACCCGCTTGGAAAACTGACTGGGTCAATGGTGACCATTATTTAGGTTCGGCTACTTCACCAGCAGCAGTGTCGGGATACCCGCATATTACTGTGCCAATGGGATACGTTTTGGGTCTACCTGTTGGGATTTCAATGTTTAGCGGGAATCTTCAGGAAGGAATTTTAATTGAAGCCGCTTATGGTTATGAGCAAGCGACGCTACATCGTCGCTCGCCTGAATTAAAATGACATAAAACCTGAAATAAAATCACTTCAGGGGGCGACAGAAAGTACGCTAAAGCTTCAAATAATATTTGATGATGTTCTGTCGAGTTTTAATTGGTTGTCTTGTTGAAGAGTGGTCACAGAGACATTCTGATGTTTAGAAGCTTCTCCTAAATTAATTTTCCATAACTCATACCCTCAGAGTATTACATTATGTAACAAGCTCAATTATCTACTGTATCTATCAAATTAGATCCTATAGCATGTGCGGTCTTTTTCATTATGAAAAAGCTCTCAAACAAACGTTTGAAATGACACTTAGGACCCGAGCTAATAAAACTCTTTGAGTCCCGGTCAAAAAATTAAAATAGGATAAGTGAATATGAAGTTATTGCTCAATATTTTTGGGGTAGGTTTATTAATGTTAGTCGTTGCTTGCGGAGGCGGTGGCGGAGGAAGTAGTAGCGAAAGCCGAGTTAACCCTAATGCTGTTTTTAGCATAGATACACAAAATGTCGAATTTAACGGTGTGATCGGCTCTTCTGAAACGCCAGATGATGTTTGGGTAGTTGGTAATGTTACTGGAGCAGAAGAAAATATATTTATCTTTATCGAGCTGACCGACAAGGGAGTTATCGATACCAATACAACCGTACTTTCTGGTAACCGTTTAAATATTCAGCCAGCCCAGCAAGATACCTTAGCGCCGGGTTTACACACAGATACCGTGGTGGTGAAAGTATGTAACGACGCTCAGTGTAAAACTCAAATTAGCGGTAGTCCTAAGTCTATACAGGTGAATTATAATGTTAGCCTGCCGGTACTTACTTTGTCTCAAGAGTCGCTGCAAATCGATACGATTTCTGACTCAGAAAATAGCAGTGCGACTATTAACCTGAGTTTAAATACGGGTTCAAACTCGCACCCACTGACAAATAGCATTAATTTCCCAAATAATAATCTTAGCGTGATGGAAGCCAGTAGCAATGTTTCTCAGGCTCAAGCTGAAGCGACACTGCAAGTTAATACTGTTGAATCTTTATCCTCTGGTCAATCAGATGGCGAGGTCGTTTTTACCGCCAACGTAAGCGGACATGAAGTTTCTGCGAGCCTGAATGTTGAAGTCTTAGCACCCAATCACTATTTGAAAATACCCGATAGTGGTGTTGCATTAACTTCTTTGCCTAGCACCAGTAAGTTAACTCATCAAGTGGATATACTTGAAAGTACCGGATTAGAGTCGGTTAGTTGGCAGGCGAGTAGCGAAGCTTCTTGGTTGAGTGTGACTCCGAGTGGTTTAACTGGTTCGGTTTTATCCATTACAGCTGACCCGGCAGGATTAGTAGGCAATCAACTCTACACAGCGACTATCTTGGTCAGCTCCGATGATGCTCGAATCGAAAAAATACAGCAAATTAACGTCGGCTTATGGGTTGGGCTGACTCAGCCTTCAGCTTACTCTAGTGTGGCAAGGTATTATTACGGTATCACTGCCGATACGGTCAGGCCTTATGTTTATTTGCGTAATATCGATAACGAAACCATAGATGTATACAATGTTTACACTCAAGAAATTATTACTACAATTACCGACTTAGGTACTTCATTGGGGGAAACGAAAGTCTCACCCAATGGTGATTATCTTTACGTGGTGGACACTGCTGAAAATAAAATGAACGTGATTGATTTAACTGATTTTTCGATTGAATCAAAATGGCAATCTGAAAGTTCATTGTCTTCTGAAGGATTGTTAGTGCTTCACCCAGATGACAGAGATATTCTGATCATGGGCAATGGTGAAGTGCTTTTTGCCGATAATGGTGAGGTAATTATAAACGACTTTAGCAATTGGTCTAATACGAGTACCACTTTAGATGTGAACTTATTAGAAAATCGTATCTGCCGTATCAGTAAGTTATTAAATCCATTTAGCCTAGCCTGTTACGAGTTGAGTTTTAGTTCATTTAAACAACAAATGAGCTTCACTGGTTTAGGAGAAATAACAAACATAAACAAAAGCGGAAAAGGTGTCGATATTGCTATTAGCGACGATGGTGATTATGCTTATGTAACTGCTTATGCTGGTTCGTCTAATCCATACGGCATTTCAAAAATTGATTTAACTGCTTTGACGGTAGTTAACCAATTAACT
>Ga0114899_1000943_pt1 | contig 18458 bp, 20 predicted proteins | sample MalvireepMed_215_FD_83497 | JGI IMG/M metagenome (GOLD analysis project Ga0114899, IMG submission 83497) | Marine viral communities from the Global Malaspina Expedition - Malaspina viral metaG DeepMed_215 | ecosystem: Environmental > Aquatic > Marine > Oceanic | place: Mediterranean Sea...
AGGCCAGTTCCTGGGCGATGCAGTCGTATCAGGTCTGGCCATGAACGTCACACACGATCAGTTCAGCACCAATACGAACGACGAAGCCCTGGGTAAGCTACAATCGATGCCAATGGATGTCATGAAGATGGCCGAGCCTGATGGCCCACCTGAAGACTTCGGTGACCAAATGACACAGATGCTGCAGATGCAGGCTGTGCAACAGAGCCAGCAAGGAGCTATATAATGTCATTAGAAGAACTCATGGCTAGCCTCGTCCGTAAGAGAAAGAACCGCCAGAAGCTTAACGGACCAGAGAAGAAGCTACAGGAGTTACTGGATCGACAGGATCTTGCACAGGCCCAACCTGAGCTGAGAGCCCTAGAGCAGGAGATAGTTGACGAGGAAATTCGTCAAGCCGAGGTACTGGACAAGGAGGCTGCGGCAAGGCGGGCAGAGGAAAACCGTATAGCTGATGAGAGAGCTAAAGTCGACGAGAGGCTTCGGCAGATAGGCAGCGCTGACACGGAGATACAGCGACAGACGATCTACCAGCTGATGGAAACCGAGCAGATTTCCCACAGCAAGGCTACACAGATTGATGCTGAGACTCGTGTGTTCCGAGAACAGGCTGCCCTCCTACCCACAGAGGACGGCTTCTCCCACAGAAGCCTGGAGTCTATAGATACGGAGTTAAAGAAGCTCCAGTCCATGGTGGCGGACACGAATCCTATACACACTGAGTTGGCCTCCATCGCCAAAGAAGCCGGGGACAAGCAGGGCGAGGGTTTTAAGAAGGCATTCGAGGCTGCTAAGAAGTCTACGGGGGCTATTACTGTACCCCCGGAAATGGAGATAGAGCTTAAGAAAGCGTACGACCTTGGGCCAGAGAAGTTCAAGGCAGCCATGGACGCAGCCGACCTTCGGTTGCAGGCTATGGGTGCAGCCGACAAGCCTATGGGTTTGGGAGGTGCGTGGAATGCAGCCAAGACGTGGACATTGGACGGAGTTCTGGGCGGCAAGGAGTTCAAGCTAGTCGAAGAACTTCGTAACCTAGAGAAGCCTACCGCCGCAGACGTTAAGAAGATAGCGGGTGCCCGTAGACTTGGTAACATTAAGAGAGGCGGTGCTGCTGGTCTTGGTCTTCTGGGAGCCATGTTACTGATGTCAGGTGGGGGTGAAGCTGAGGAAGCTGGCCCATCTCCACGACAGCAGGCTGCTGCTGAGGAGGCAATGGCCAAGCTGGGACTGATACAATCTAAGACTATGGCCAATCAATCCAGGGCACAGATGAATGAGGCCAACGCAATGCTCAAGATGATGCAGTTGGCACAGCTCGCCCAGGATGGCGGACCAGGAGGGGCAATTTGAGTCTCGGCATGTATGACAGATTTCAAGCGGGCGTTGGCTCGTGGGCGACCGGTGATGTCGACGTCTTGTCAAAGATGTTCGTGTCTCCGGAGTCCATCACAGTTGACGAAGCACGACCCATTGCCGAGAAGCTAGGCTTCAAGGGTGGGTTCCTAAAGTTCATGACCAACATTGCATTCGACCCACTCATGTGGGGAGCCATGCTACTGTCACGCCGATTCCCCACCAAGCAGTGGATGGACGGCACAGTACCTCACCGATTCGTCGGTGCTAACAATGAATTCACCGGGCTGTCGATGGCCTTGCGTCCAGTCGAGTCAATGTTCAGGGGTACGGGAATCGCCCGCCTCAACGCAGTGGCTGCTGTGCGTGCCATGGAAGTCCGCAAGGTCGGGCAGGATATGCTCGATCTGATCCGCAAGCGTCCTAACTGGCAAAATCACGAGAAGCGTATCGTCACCATGATGCTGGAAGGCCAGCGAGTGGATGGCATTACTCCTGAGCTTACCGAGCTCACCCGCCAGCTTCGATCCGGCATGGAAGAGATGTACGGCTTCCTGAGCCAGACCAAGCACGTCACGGGTGGCTTCGACCAGGGTGGCGTGCAGTTCGCACGGTCAGAAGACCTGAAGGGCTTCCGTGCACCCAAGCATCTACGGGACTACCTGCCGCATATACCAGTGCGGGGTAAGGTCAGTCAGTTCGAGATAGACCCAAGGCTTGCACTGGAGAAGATGGGACGTGGTGGAACTGGTCAGCACATAGCAGCTAACCAGCTAGATCACAACATGGTCTGGAAAGATGCCGGTGGTAGGCTCGAGTCTAACTGGCACGAGTACCAACGCTTCATGCGTAAGGTTGGCAACAACGTATTCAACGGTCGCCTGAGACACCGTACTGGCAAGGATCTAAAGCTCATGGATCCGGGGATGGAGGAAGACTTCATCACCGACCTGGACATCATCCTGCAACGGTACACTGACTCAGTAGCTCGCACATACGCCGTCAACGCACCGCTTACCAACCACGAGCGGGCACTGGCAACGATCAGGCGAGAGAGGGCAGACGGTACAATAGAGACTCTGGTACCCACGGCTGGCACGCTGATGGAGAACGTGATCAACCAGGGTATCGAGGCATCAGCCCGCAAGGGCAAGTCCCTCGTCCGGGTGGAGCATCTACCCAATGGCGGCACACGAGAGGTTATCGACACCTCCAGTATGAACCCTGTCATGTTGAAGGGCTTGCAGAATCAAGTCCGTAACCTGTCTGGTGGCCGCAGCGAAGACAAGATCATCACCTCTGGCCTGATGGACAATATCCGTGCCCAGGTGCAAAGCTCACCCCTGCCTGAGAAGCTCAAGCTTCAGGCCGAGCGGGGAATGACTGCACTAGAGAATGACGGCAACCCACGAAATGTAGCAGACGGTATTGCCAACTACTTCTACTCCACCACCCTGGGACTGAACGTCGGGTCGTCTATCCGAAATATGATCCAGCCCTTCGTCACCACGGCACCGGCCATTGGCTTCGGTTCCACGATGGCAGGGTATCGAGAGTTGAAGGCTGGCATCCCACGAATGGGTAAGGAGTTCAGCCGTGCCATGCGAGAGCTTAGCCAAGAGGCACAGTTCTCAGGTGGCAAGAACACTGGCCGAAAGATACTGCTCGCACAGCAGACGGCATACGAGAAGGCATTCCCAGAGCTAGCTGAGACGGGTATCACCTTCAACCCACGGGCCTTCGAGACCCAGGCAGGTGTCCTGGCCGAACGGGTCACCCGTGGTGAGAGTAAGTACGACGACTTCCAGAAGTTCCTGATGTTACCGTTCACCACTGCTGAAGTCAGCAACCAGGTGGTATCCTTCTACGGTGGCCGCCATGCAGTCAAGAAGATGCATGGACAGGGCTTCAGTGAAGTACCGAAGAACCCAGATGGCACGGAGCTGGCAGGACCAGCGTACGAGAACTGGGTCAACTTCGAGGCAGGTCAGATCGTCCATGGAACACAGTTCAAGCCAGGACCGGGCTCACGCTCAATCCTGCAAGACGCTCTGCCTGCACCGTTACGGATGTTCAGTTCATTCCCAACCAGATTGCTCAACTTCATGTCTGAGTCTACCGTTCGGGGTGCAGCTCTGGACAGCCAGCTACAGACACAGGGAGCCATGGGCAAGATCCTGGGTAGGCGTAACTGGGGTACCCTGGCTCGATCCTACATGTGGGGCCGAGTGGTATCTGAAGGTGCACGACAGGCCATCGGCGTAGACCTGGAGAGTTCAGTAGGGCTCACTGGTCCACTCAACTTGGGTAGCCCGTACAACATCGCTGGTATATTCCCCACCCCGCCCATCGCAGGTGTGGTGGCTAGTGTCGGCAAGGCAGCGTACAACGGTGACGCATCTGAGATGCAACAGCTGAATGTACCCTACCTGGGCGAGGTCCCCATCCCCAAGGCATTGATCCCTGGTGGCGTGGCTATCTCGCAGATGGGCCGGGCAGTCAATCAGTACTCTCCAGACATGGCGGGAATGACTGACGAGAATGGCCGGTTGATGAACGGGACCAGCACGATGGAACGAGTCATGGGAGCCTTCGGGCTTCATCCTGACAAGAACCGTAGGTCACGACAGAGTGCTGAGATCATGCGTAACAACGATGGTCGGATCAAAGAGCTGCGCAGACAGATGATTCACGCCATGTCGATGTCGAACGAGGAGGAAGTACAGAGCATACAGTCTACCTACGCGAGTGAGTTCCCCGATCACTTCGTTATGGGCGGACCACTCTCCGTGACTAACCGTGACCTGAACCGCCACACGCAGAACCAGTACAAAACCCAGCTAGGACGTGCATTGGATCAGTCGAGTAAGCTGACCAGGGAAGTGTACGAGCCTGGATTCATGGTGTTTGACCCAGACCTTTTGCTAAATGATTAGGAGCTTCCGTTGAGAAAGCAAACACTAAAGTTCAAAGCAGGACAGCCCATCTGCATCGCCACACTGACGGGCTTGATCAAGATACACCGTGGCAGGAACAACCGTGAGCTTATCTTTGAGATGCCAGATGGACTAAAGGCATTCAAGGGTGAAGAGCGGGCAGTACAGAACACACCGAAGGTATTTAATCTAGGGCAGGCGGACAGCACCTCCGAAGAGGCGTCGGAGCCTGTTACACAAAAGGAGAACGACTAATGGCTATCGGAATCCAAGGCGTCAGCCAATGGCAGACGTGGAGGAAGAACGTAGGGTGGAACGATGATGTCTCCACCTTCATGGACGCGGCTAGTGCCAATCCCAGTGACTTCTGGGATTCGTCTACGCTAAAGTTCAAGACGCCCTACGCGAATCGCATCATCTCGGTGCACCCCTTCACGGGCATCGCGGTTCAGGGCTGGGCTGATGTAACGGGGGATGAAGGATTTACGTTCGACATCTGGGGATGTATGTTCCCCAACCACCAGGGTGGACCTGGGCCCATGCAGAAGATATTTCGACAAACGGGAACTCTAGACAACAGCGAGGGCTGGGCTACAGCAGACTCACCCGCACCTGGGTGGGACTCTGCTGAGTACACTGGCATGGCCATGCCCGCCGGTTCCCTGCATATAGCATCGGAGGGCTCGGCGGTTGCCTTTGGTGGTAACGTTGGCCCTACTGTAGACGAGTCAAACAACTCGGTGCTACTCTTGTCCACGCTAGGATACTCTCACCTGCTGTTGCAGGTTTCTGCCGACTCAGTAGCTTGGGTCAAGGGTGGATTCCTCTGGAAGGGAATCAGTAAGGAAGGTGTCATCTAATGTCTTTCGGTAACCTATATGATATCGCAGCTGACAACGACCGCTTCACCACCCCTATCCATCGACTGGGGACGAACACAGATATCGACATCGCCAGTGGCTTTGAAGACATCTGGGATAAGGGCGGAACGTACAACATCCCTACCGCCGCTCGAATCCACAACATCAAGTCAACGTCCACTAGTGACGATGAGGGTAATGTCGGTGCAGAAAAGGTATACGTCTGTGGTCTAGATGCTGACTACCGCATGCAGACGGAGACGGTGACCATGGACGGTACTACTAACTCGCCGACTATCAACTCCTACGTCTTCATTGATTGTCTTCGGGTGACCCAGTCTAATTCTGGGGCCAATGATGCTACCAACGTCGGTAACATCTCAGCAGTGGCAGTTACTGATTCAGTGACCTCATGCCTAATCTCGGCAGGCAACAACCAGTCTATGATGACTCCCTTGATTGTTCCCGAAGGTAAGGGCGGAATCGTCACTGGGTTCTATGCTATGGAATCGTCCAAGGGCTCAGCTCGTGGAAGTGTCCGTATGACAGTTAGGCCTCTGGGAGAACCAGAGTACACCATGGTTATCGCGGGATGGGGAGCGGGTACTACGGTTGCCCAGTTCGGTCTTCCCTTCAAGGTGCCTGCTAAATCTCTTATCAAGCTGTCGGCTGATACCGATACCGACAACACGCAGATCTCGGCAGGGTACAGCATTATCGCTCTACAGTAGGAGACAACCATGTCAATTATTGAAGGCATCTCCCGATTACTACGCCTGAGGGATGTCTTCGGCGTACCGTCCGATGGCGACGCACCTGTGTGGAATGCAGCCAACAGCCGCTTCCAGTTTGAACCAGCAGGTAGTGGTGGTAGTTCCAACCTGACCAAGTACTTCGATGCGTATGATGCACTCGGAGGTATTGGAGTAACGGTACCCACCACCCTCAATTTAGATACCGTGCGGCAGAACGGCGATGTTACCGTGTACAGCCTCGCGTCAGATGAAGTAACCATATCAGAGTCGGGAACATACATGTTCAATTTCCGGGCAACCATCGGGGCCGATGCCACTGATGACTATGATATTTGGCTAGAACATGATGTCGGTGCGGGCTTCGTGGAAGTACCCGGCACCCACGCAAGAATCACTACACAATAGGAGTTACAAAATGGCTACTGCCAATAGTTTCGTTTTCCACAAGTCCATGGAAAATTTCATGGACGGCGATGCCCCTGACTGGGATACCGCCCCGATCGCGATGGCTCTCCTGGGTGCCGCAAACGACTGCGTCGCTACCCCTGCTGCCCTCCTGCTCACCGATTTGACTCTCGATGAGTCCAACGATGCGTCGTACACGGATAAGGGCGACGACGGTCGAGTCACCCTGTCGACTACCGTTTCTGAGTCCGGTGGTACTGTGACGTTTACAGCATCGAACGTCTCGAGCTACACCGCACTGGATCCCGGCCTCGACCTGGAAGGTATCCTGATCTTCCATGCAGCTACCAGTGCCAATGTAATCGACGACGGCTCCAGCGTACCGCTGGTGTGGGTTGAGTTCGCTAGTGCGATTGATCCTGGTGGATCCGACTTCACCATTACCTGGAACGCATCTGGTATCGTCACGATCGCTAATACCTAGAGGGAAATACAATGGCTGATATCCATATCGTGGAGTCGGTCAGACGCGGGGACAAAGGTGGTAGATCGCTTACGGTGGTCTACCACGTCCCTGCCCCCGCCTCTTATCCCGGCGATCCACTGTTTGAATCCGTAGTCCCCGACCTAAATCCAGGGGACCTCCTTAAGCTACAAGACGGTACCGAGTACGAAGTTGCAGAGATCATCCGCTACAACGTAGCAGATACCGCACTTATCGATGACGCTGTTCTGCAAGAACGATGGCATGATGTCGCAGCTGAATCTACCACTCGTCTACAGGATCGATATAACATCTCCAAGACCCTTGATAGGAGTACACGATAATGGCTACTGTCAAGAAGGTGTGGAACTCTCCCGAAGTCAGTATTGAGAGCGCCTCACTAGGCTCTGCCACAGAAGCATCACCGGAGTACTCTACCGCCGTCGATCTAGAGACAGCGGGGTATGCTGGTTGCCAAATCCAGATAGACCTGACCGCAGATGCGGATCCAGCGGACACAGTCGTGGTTGGGTTCTTTGCGTCGTTAGATGGAACTGTGTGGGACGATAGTCCGTTCTACGCTATTGATATAGGAGACTCCGACCGTATCCTTACCGTGCTTATTACCGATGTCGCTCACTTCAAAGTTGGCTGCTGGCAGAACAATGCCACCGACGTACACAGCATCGACATAGAAAAGATGGAATGGAGATGGGACGCTACATAAATGGGCGTAATCTTTCAAGGTAGGGGTAACCTTTTATCCACGTTCATACGCGAGATCCCGGACTTTCAACGGGGTCTCGTGTCGTTCGTGGACTTCAGTGACTGTGTCCTCGCTTCTTCGGATACGGGCATGGTCTACGACCACGGTACCGGTCTGTACGGACGGGATACCAATGACTCGGCCACCCCGCACGAGATCGAGATAGGACCGTACGGGCAGTGTGCACAGACGGGCCAGTACACTGACTTCTTCCGATACCCTGATTCTCAGGCTATCAACAATCTATTCCAAGCTGACTTTACCATTTCGGTATTTGCCCAAGCTACCTCCACGGGCCAGAAGCGTAAGTTCTACTACTCGGGTGGCAAGGCTGCTGACTACTGGTTCGGTATTGGTACCAACGGTGCGGGCAGGCTAGAGTTCACGGTAGACGATGGCACAGACAAGAGGTACAACACGTCCAGCCGTAGTGCTATTGATACCTCCCCTGGCCTGTTCTCCGGTCGTCGCATCGAGGGCGAGTACCAGTGTCTCTGGGATGGCGTCCACGACTCCTCCTCCACTACCACCGTAGCCGCCGATTTCAGTCTAGCTGGTGGATCTGGTAACTTATGTGGTGTCGGTAAGAATAACTGGTCCAGCCAGGGCGTCAAAGCCAATTACTACATGACGTGTATGCACTCACGTCCTATGACCGAGCACGAGTTGGCCACGATGGCCGACATCATGTACAACCGTCAGCGGTACGACGTTGTGCAGGAGATCCCGTTCGCCTTCAGTGTCCCGGCCGCTACCGTCAACGTAGACGCCACTGTAGTCACCGTCGAGACTACTAACCATGCACCCACGATCACTGTAGACTTCAACCCGCCAGTTGTGTCGGTTGAGGCTACGACACTCGTTGTCGACGTTGACCTGAACTACAACACCCCCTCCCCGCTCACAGCAGCTGGTTGTGGTATCGACGCCACCGTACTGGACCCAACACAGACGACAGCCGTCACCATGTCTGCGGTCACTACCGACGCTACGGTACTGGCTCCGACTACATCCGTGTCGACGGTTGGCATCCAGCCTGTACCCACTCTGGTTGATGCTGCCAAGGCACACACGTTCAGCTACACATACGATGTACCCAATGTGGTGGCGGTAGATCTTACCATCCCCACCCAGGCTATGACCATTCCTGTCGCCGCTACCCTGGTGACTACGGAAACGACCGTCCACGCGGTCACTCTGGCTACCGCCCTGGAGATGGTGACATCGTCCCTAGATGTGGCCACATTCGACCCAGCCCAGACCACAGCCGTGACCATGTCCCTGGTGGCCTCTGAGGCGTCCATACACGCCCCCACAGTCAACGTAGACGTCGAGGTGGTACCAGAGGTCGTCTCGGTGCTAACGTCGCTCTACGGGCCTGCATTGGCCTTAGAGAGCACACAGGCCCTCACGGCCTTAGAATGCACTATCCCAGTCCCAGCCATTCTGACCACTCCCATTGTGGATGTGGTGACGGTTGGGGCTACCATGCTGGCTGTCACGGATACGGATCTGGAGTACAAGCCGGGCATCCTGGCACTCTATCCAGTAACCCTGGCATCCTCTCAGGCGTTGGATTTCAACCCGACTCCTGTGGCGGTCGAGACGACTATCCACGCACCTACCCCGCAGGTAGGTGGCGAGCTGATTACTATAGCTGTGGGTGTGGCTACCCTGGATCCGGCACAGTCGCTGGACTTCAATGCCACACTCACCACTGTTGAGACCACGGTCTTCGAAGTCAGCACTGCAGTGGTGGTTGACTGTCCGGTGGTCACATCTGAGACCTTCATCTATGATCAGTACCCGTCTGTCGAGTTTACCACACCGTCGCTAGCCATAGACGTGGTGATATTCGACCCAGCGGTTGATGTCGGTGGCTCGCTGGTTGTTGTTCCGATTGATGTCACCACACCCGCAGTCACCACGAGCTTGGCGTACGACGCTACGACTGTGGAGCTATACCCAGTTACCCTGGCCCAGACGCCATTGGTTACCACGAAGCCCCTGACGTTGGTCACGACGGAGACGTCGGTCCATCCTGTCACCTTGAGCTACGCCACTTCCCTGGAAGAGGTACGTGTTCTAGCTGAGGTGTATGAGGTAAGCTTCGGCGGTGGGGTGGTCTTAGAGACCTCTGCCGTGGATGTGAGCGTGCCGGCACCGACTCCGGTCGTGGCTCCGATAGCCAACCCGGTGATCACTGTCGATACGACGGTGCACGCTGCTAGTGCTAGCCTTGCTGAGGAGCAGGCCGTGGTGTCGGTTCTGACCGGGGTTTACCCCCCAGTTTTGAGCCTAGATTTCACGAACGCAGTCACTTCGGTGGAATTGGACGCACCGGCTACTTCGTACGTTGTGGGCTCATACCAGACTACGGTATCGGTAGATGTCTCAGTCCTGGCTCCCTCCATGACGGTGGCTTCTCCGACGCAGCCTGTGCTGGCATTGGATGTCACGACCTTCGCCTGTACGCCGTCGCTTAACTTCTCGACGGCCAGGAGGTGTAGGGCAGATGTCAGAGTCAAAAACCCGGCACTGAGCCTGGACTTCAACTCAACTCTGCAGACTGTGATCGCCACGGTCATAGACTACCCGATCTGGATAGAACAGACGACGGTAGCCCTAGACGTGGCTGTGCTAGATCCCAGCACTGACCTCAATAAAAATACCCAGGCACCGATCACCGTAAGTGTTACCACTCACGATCCGGCCCTGGGCATTGAATTCACTAGTACTGTACAGGCTGTCGAGACTACGGTCCCGGCGGTGGACGTTGATCTGTCTGAAGAGCTGTCGGTCGTCGCCACTACGGTGGCCACCTTCGCTCCAAGCACGGGCGTATCGACCAATCTCGTACCGACTGCGGTCGAGACGTCCATCCACGAGCCGATCGCCTTTGCGGGCTACCCCTCGCAGACAGCAGCTGTTACCGCCATAGTCACCACGACCAGTGGGGATAAGTTCCGGGTACGGATGCAAAGAGTCAATGGTACTTCAACAAGTATCACCGTACCGAGCGGTTCAGGAATGACTATCCTGAAGTTGGAGTAGGTTATTCCTCATGAACCCTACGGTTGAGTGCATCTACATCAAGGTCGACACCGAGCCTAGCCAACAGGCGAGCTATCTCCGTGCCTGCCTGCTCTACTGCAAACTCCGTAAGAAACGGAAAGACCGCATGAAGAGCCTCGTGAATCGCGGTGTCAATGATGAACTGCGGCTTCTTCTTGAGCAGCTTGACGTTCAGCACGATCTTATGGCTAGTATCATAGCAGATGCCCCACGTACCACGGGGTAACTCGCCTACCCATACCGACCACATCTTGCCGTTGAGTTTAAGACTGGTCACCTTCTTCATTGATTAAACTCACAGATCCATGCCTCTTGCTCACCAGTGGGATTGGTGGCTACCCCTACCAGTACCGTCCCATCCGCAGAGACAGCTTGTGTACTGGTTAGTACCCAGCCAGTGAGATCCAGTCCATAATCATCTACAAGAACATCTTGTACGTACTGCATACCTTCAGGGGTCCATAGGAACGCTCCTCCATTAGCGAAACCAACTATCACCTGACCATCCTCTGATACATCCAGAGCCCTACTGTAATTGGGGATACCCAAGGATACTATCTGCCCGTCCACCCATCTACAGGCTTCTATGGCGACATCAGAAGTACTCTGGCCTACTAATTCTGACCCATCTGAGTTCATTCCCCAGACTTTACTGTAGTCTGCCCCTCCAAACAGGTCACCGAGTGGTATCATTCCACTCTTATCAGTCCAAGAGAAGGCATGTATCCCTCCCCTATTAACACTGAAGCCAGTGATCATGGTACCATCATAGGAGCAGGACACACCAGCACTGTTGAACACCCCACCAGGGAGTTCTCCTATGCCAACCATGCCCTGCTCCTCAGTCCAGTAGAATGCCTCCTGTCCTAAGACAGAGTGGGCGGCACCAATGATGGTAGTCCCATCCCACGAGGCATCATAAGCCTTGTTAGACTTAATACCATTAGCTAAGTCACCTAGTCCCACCATTCCAGTATCTACTGTCCAGCGGAAAGCCTCCCGGCTACCTACATCTTGCCTTGAGCTACCTTCTCCGACTACCGTACTACCATCAGGTGAGATACCGTGTACCTTGCTATAGTCTCCCCCTACCATGAAGCCTAGATCTACCAGCCCTTCGTCTTCTGTCCACTTGAAAGCAGACAGTCCATCAGGTGACTGATGGTTACCAGCCACCACACTACCATCGTATGACATGGCTAGTCCCAGAGTAGCAGGTCCTAGTGTCTGGAAGGTAACTGATGGTGGTACTCTCCTATGAGGAGGAGCAACCAAGCACAGTAGTAAGGACATACAAAACATGGTCATGTTGGGATACCTCTTTCATTGATTCCCAGCCTTTCCTGTGCTTCCGCCAGAAATAGCCCACCCCCGCTCATCGGCAGGGGTGGGCTTGTTTCATTTAAACTCTAACTGTTACAGCCATTTCCCCTCAAAAAAGATCCTCGCAGCTCTCCGCGTAGCCGCAGTGCCTACAGAGTAGCTTGCAGTGCTGACCCTGCAGGCGACCGCCGCATACTGGACAGTATCATTTACCACATTTCTTCGACAAGGACACGACCTTGATGTTCAGCTTGCTAACTTCTTCCTTCAAGAAGGCCAGCTTGCTGCGGACGTCAGCCACATCCGATTGCAGCTGCTTCAGTCTATCTTCCAGTGTTGCCATCTTGTTCTCCATTCTCTTTGTACTTCACACCTATATCACGCAGTTGCTGCGAAACGATCGCAAGGTCATCCAACGTGATCTTACCTGTGGTTACCAGCTCCATCAGTTGCGTGGTCAGCTCCTCCGATGCCACCTCGTGGGTAACATCAGGGTTCCGCCAGATACGCATCACCTTCTCATCCTTGACGATGTCCAGACACTCACGGTGGCTCACTTCAATGTTCATGATTGATCCTCGTGTTTAAGATTGGTGATTGTATCGTTAGCCTGCCGACTCAGTAGCTTGGATTCATTCATTGCAGCCAAGTCTTTGAGCGTCCAACCAAGCTCGGAGGCCAGTCGAACGAGGTACCAAAGGACATCGCCCAGCTCGTCTGCCATCGCAAGCTCGTCGGCGGAGTCGGGTTGACCGATACCACGGCGAACTCTCTTCTTCCAGAAGTTTTGTAATTCACCAACTTCACCTCCAAGCCCAAGCAGCAGGTAAGCCACCGCTTGATCTTCTGGAAACTTCGACGTACTGTGTGTAAAGTCTTCATAATCATCAAGCACCGTATGTGTATCCATGGTAGATGGCCTTTCCGTTAATGATCTGAATCAGGTCTGTGACATGACAACCTTCATAGAAGTTTACGATGCTCATACCCTGTTGCCAGTTGGGTGGTCCCTTGACGTACGTGGGGTTCTGTAAGCACAGGCATCCATTCTCATATGCCTTGATTGACTTACCCCAGTTGTTGACCCAGGTCATGCCCAGCCTGTGGCAGTGGCCCACCATTACCGAGCCGCCGATACTAGCTGCATGATGGAGGCCAGTCTGCCCACTAGGGCCTTTTATTTTATGGCCGTGACAGTACCACAAGTCCCCTACCAAGTAGGGCTCATCGTATCTCTTGAATTCTATGCCCAATCTTGACAGCTGCAACATATCTGGCAGGTCGAGGGCTCGCAGGGAGGCCAGCTCTGGCGACACTGTCCACTTGTACTTTCGTAGCCTGTCCTCATGATTACCCTCGGAGAAGATGATGTGAGCCTTGGGGGCCGCTGCCCGCACACACTCCAGGAACAGGACCGCTTCGTCTAGCTCGTCTTGCAGCAGGGCCTTTCGGGTAGGGTCTTTGTCGAACCGGCTGATGGCAGCACAGTCGATGATATCACCCAGCAAGTCAATCACATCCGGCTTCTGATCCTCAATGATCTTGAGGGCTACGGCAGTAGCCTTCCAGTCATGACTTGGGATGTGTACATCACTGATCGTAATCCGTTTCATCAGGCGACTCTTTCTGCTGCGTCTATGTACTGCTCGCAGTCTTGTCTGAGGTCGTCGGGGTCTGTTGTACCAGGAAGTGTGGCAACACGGATGGGCCCTGTATAGTATTTAGATAGTCTGCCTGCCATTGTAATAGCCTGGGAGCGGGCCGTCGCATCGAAACAGACAACCACTTCCTCCGGCTCCATGTCAGCAATCGCTTCCATCTGCTTGGTGGAGACTTGCAGGCCAAAAGTTGCAACACGATCTCTTCCCCATACTGCGTCAAATATTCCTTCACAAACGACAAGTCGTCGGGGTCCAAAGCGGAACCGGTGACTTCCCCAGAGAAGCTCAGATCTACGCGATCTGAAGTGATCGCCCCTCGGATTGAGATAACGAAGCTGTTGGTCATTGATGGCTCTCCCAATAAAGTACTGCGGAGACGTCGACCACATAGTCGTCACGGGCAAGTAGACGTAGTTGTCGTTCGGTCCCGTGTATGGGTCCAGATCTCTTAGGAGCTGTCCCTTGTATCCTCTACCCTCCAGGTAGGCAACGTGAGGTGAGTCGAGGGGGGCGGGCATGTAAAGATCTAACCGATCCTCGCCCACAGCTGTTGTCGGCCCGACAGCCCGCGTGCCCGCCCCTCCTGTACCGAATTTCCCTTTCAACTCACACTTGTGGCAGTAGAACAGCCCAGTCGTACTTACTTCAAGCTTATCCTTCCCGCCGCACGAGGGGCATGGGTATCTAGCGTCGCCATTGCACTTCACACTGACGGGCGAAGTTCGCCCAACGTACGACTGAATATCCATCAGCTGACTCCTCCAGAGATGAATCGACACGTACCAAAATCAACGTAGCAGTGGACGTTGTTACCAGCAACGCCGTGCCTGTTCTTGGCAACGTGCAGGAGTAGGTTGTTAGTACCCGGCTCTGATGCACCTGCCTCCTTGTCCACGTTTATGGTCACCACCTGATCGGCCTTACGTGCCTTCTCGATGGAACCTGCCGCATCGTGGGCCAGGATCACGGGGCGGTCATACGCCACCCTGTTCGCCTGTGCTGCGACAATGATCGGGATGCCACGCTGCATGGCTACCCGCTTCATCTCGTCATAGATGGCGCCCAGATCCTCGTGACGGGCACCGCTTGCGTGATTGGGTCGTATGTAATCGTCATAATCAATAATGCAGAGGGTTACATCGGCTCCCATCTCGCGTTCGATATCGCGGACGGTGGCTGTACCAGGAGCGTGCTCTCTGACGTAAAGTTTACCACCGACTTCTGCTAGTTGATCTTTAGCAGAATCCCATTCCTCCTTGGTCGGGCAGTTCTTGCTGCAGATGTTACGACGATACTTGGCACCGATCTCTGCAGCACCCACCTCCAGCGTAGCATGGAAGACCGTGTGACCGATCCTCAGGGCTGCTGCCCCGATACCCACGAGCATGCTGGACTTGCCGCCAGACGTGCTAGCCATCACCATCATAACGTCGCCTGAAGCAGGCCCACCACCCAGGATCTCGTCAAGGCTGTCCATGCCAGTAGCGACATGACCTGCACGAGCAGGGATGTCGACATCCTCACGCAATAGATCCGGCGTACCCTGGTTACCGGTTGGTAGGTTATCAAACGCTTTGACGACCACGTCACGGACGGCATCGAAGTCGAATGAGTCCATGTGAACGTGAGCCTTGGCCAGTGCTTCACGAATACGTCTCTGTGTTGCAAACCGCATGACCTCTTCATAATCAAACTCGGTTGCTGTCTCGTACTGGAGCGTCACCCCGAACCGGGATGCCAGCTGCGTGAGCTGGACCCGGCTGAGGGCGGTGCCTTCAACGTAGTGCTTGAGGGCTTCCTTGACTAACTCCCCGTATTGAGGCAGGAACATATCGCAGTGCAATAGGTGACCAACGGATTCCATCCAGTCGCGGTCGCCCATCTTCGCGATCAAGCCCTGCTGATATGCGTTGCCGAATTGCATTAGATTGCGTTCGCCCCCTTGAAGTCCATAGCGAGGTTGTACAGCTCCTCCTCGGACGCTGGGGCCTGTTGGTGATCGGTCAGATCCACGGGGCAGTAGTCCGCACCCCACGACGTGGTTCCAGTGATTACACCGGAGACTTCGTACGTGGTATTCAGGCCGCTGCCTGTCTTAACGATCTGAACGTCCAGTCCGTCTTCCGGATCCAGCCCATTCATGGGAGCTGGAAGATAGGCGTAGACCGCCTTGATCTTCTTGCAGGTGCCCATTGGGATCTCTGCGATGACCAGCTCATCACCATCATCACCACGGACGATGCAGTTGATGAGTGCCTTGGACGATGGCTTGATCTTCGACCATGCCTTCTCACTGACGTCCTTCTTCAGCTTGCAGATCGGACAGGCAGCGTAGCCCGGGCACACGACCGGCTTGTTGCTACCCTGGCGGACGCTAAAGTGTTTACGGTTGACGACGTCGAACTCTTGGCCTCCGGGGCCTTCGAACAACATGGGACGAACGATGGTACGACCAGCAGGGATCTTCCAGTACGAGGGCCGATCGCCGCCACTGTCGCGTGCATTCTCTGCTTCCATGTCGCCACGCCACTTCTCAAAGATTGTTGGGATCGCCATTACTTAATGCTCCTTTTTGATTTGACCTTGGCACCTTCGAGAAACTTGATCGTCGGATCAGCTTCGACGCCAATGAACTCAGCAACCTGACTGTGTAACCGCTGCAGTGCCTCCTGTGATGTTTCGCCATCGGCCACCTCATCAGTGATGTGTGCCTCCAGCTTCTCCTTGCCGTAATCCGTGTTGAAACCCATCGTCACATACACCGTTGCCATGCCCATCTCCTAAAAGTGATTCATTGACACCCTTACTTTACCATAAAAGTGCGTTGGTGTCAAGATCTATTTACTCCAACAATCCAGAATGATCTGCCGTGCGATGATCAACAATACCACCGCGACAATACCAGAAATAATCCACCACAACATCACATGTGCTCCTTAATGGTGACGTCTGTCGCCAGTTGTGACGCCCAGTTATCCGGCGTCTGCATTACCATGATCTCTGCCATCTCCGGGATCATCCACATCTCCTCGGGATGGACGTCGAAGTAGATCGCATCGTGCACTTCGTGCATCACCTTGCTCCGTAGCCCTTGGCTACACGTGAAGATCTGACAGCCAACCAATGCTTGCATCAAGAGGTCATGTGCGTAGCCCTGGATGGGTGCATTGTACGCCTGCTTCTGTTGATGCGTATCGTTCATGTCCGCCAGGTGGCGGCGTCGACCACTAGCTGCCTGAACGTAACCGTAGGCCTTGGCCTGACGCAGACAAGCATCGTAGTACTCCTGCACCTCGGGGTGAGCGTTATGCCACGCCGTACGCAGGGTAGACGCCGTACGCTCATCAACGCCGAGCATCGCAGCGAACTGACGAACGCCTGCACCGTAGAGCAGGCTGAAGTTAGCCGTCTTAGCCTGATGCCGACCGCAATTCATGACATCGGCTGTCTTCTGGTGGGGATCCTCGCACGCCGAAAACGCAGCCTGCAATGATGCACACCCCACTACCTCGGCGAAAGTTCTAAGCTCGTGTTGAGCGTAGTCAATCTGGACAATTTTTCCACCGTCAAATCTACTGACGAAACATTTTCGGTGGGGTGCATCTCGTCCGACGTTCTGGAGGTTGGGGTCGGAGCTAGACAACCGGCCAGTAGAAGTACGACACATATTGTATGTAGTATGCACGTAGCCAGTCCTAGCCAGATCAGCGAGCGGTAGTACCTCCCTAGTAAGATAGTCTTTCGCACGGCGTGCCTCCACGATCGGCAGAAGTTTCGGCTCCTGTCGAGCCAGCTTGACGATGGCACCAGCTGACGTGCTGGGCAGGTCAGTGGCTGTCGTATCCTTGACGGGCAGGTTCAGAGTGGTATACAGTAACTCACGCATCTGCTTCGTTGACTTAATGTTCACACCGGGGAAGGACGACTCCATCAGCCTGTTCAGCTCGAAAGACTCATCCTCAGATTCAGCCGTCACCACTTCCAGGAGATGGTTGTCTACTTTGATTCCCTGGTTCTCCATTTCAGATAGGACGATTTGAGCACTACAGACAGTTTCGTAGAGATCCTTTTGCTTGTCTGTGAGCTTATTGTAGAAATGCTCCCAGAGGTCGTAACATGCAATGGAATCCTTGACGCAGTAGTGACCGAGTTTTCGTAGAGGAACCCTATCCCATCCTTCAGAAGTACCACTCGGGACAGCTTCCCAGTAGGCTGGGCGCCTGAGGGTGTGGATGACATGATGCTTGAGCCCCTTTCTCATGTTCTCGTTGAATAGTTGGATGCACTGCATGCTATCGTGCAGCATGTGATCCATGTCAAGCTTGGCACCGAAGACAGAACGCATCCATCGCTGCTCAAACTTGGCGTTGTGGGCGATTCGTGGACCCTTGGTCCACCACTCCGCAATCATACGCCGCTTGATGCCCGCCATGGTACGAGTATCAGGATGCTCCAGAGATACATACGCCGCCCGTGTGCCATCGTAGAAACTGGCACACAACACATTGTTGGTACTCGGGTCTAGGCCTGTGGTCTCGATATCAAACGCTACGGTGAGCTCAGCACAAGAGTCCAGGAAGGACTGCAGCTGATCGGGTGTATCAAGGTAGGTTATGTCTCCCCAGTCATGTCCCTCGACCATACTCTGGAGCGAGTAGAACATCTGTTGCAGGAGTAGCATCTTAGATGGGGCCTTCGCCACATCAGCGAAGGAGTAGCCCTTGACGCAGGTCACGCCAGGGATAGCGTCACACTCGAACGTATCACCCACGCCAGTACTGAGTCTGGTGCCGGCCAGACCCAGCAACTGGTACGAGGGCTTGTCGAGGGGGACAACAAT
>Ga0114899_1000951_pt1 | contig 18281 bp, 16 predicted proteins | sample MalvireepMed_215_FD_83497 | JGI IMG/M metagenome (GOLD analysis project Ga0114899, IMG submission 83497) | Marine viral communities from the Global Malaspina Expedition - Malaspina viral metaG DeepMed_215 | ecosystem: Environmental > Aquatic > Marine > Oceanic | place: Mediterranean Sea...
CCATTAAAGTTGGCGGTGGGGCTGTTGTCCTTAATGTCCACATCGTTTCCTGGAGATGGCTGGAAAGTAGTGGTGGGATCTATAATATAAGGGTAAGCTTCAGCTGGAAGGGAGGTATCGTCAAAATTAAACTCTATTCTAGGACCTGGAATTAGACTCCAACTTCCCGTAAAGTAAGTAATACCATTAGCTCCGAAGACTATAGGTTTTGGAATAGTGAACCCATCACCAATAACATCTCCTGAAGGTGCTACTACTAACGGATCTATTCCTCCTAATAACTGATATACAAACTTATATGTCTTAGCTCCTTGAGAAGTAGTAACCAAGGCTTCCATTTTTAGGCCTGTATGTGTGACGGTATATTCCCAAGACAGACCTTCATCTACGTATCGAGCCCTTCCGGATTTGATTGAGGGGGAAGAAGGTGTAAGCCACCTAATTCCTTTTCCTGTTTCTTTTGATCTTAAGGATACTCCTTGATTTGTGACTCTAGTTTCTAAACTAGGGTGTCCTTCTGTTCTAAAGTCATTACCTTCAGGGACAAGACCTAATTTATATTCTCTCCAAGTTCCTAATTCATCTTCGTAGTGTAGATCGGATTGAAGGATTGCAGTTTTAGTACCATCTATGTTCTTAAAGTGCTTAAAATCCTTACCTCTATTAGACAGATCTTCAACAGAAGAAGTAGCTAGTCCGAACTTTATAGGGTCAGCTCTCTGTTGAGGAGGAGCAGCAACTGTAGAAGAATTGGGAGATAAGAATAGTAAACCTAAGACTAGGAGAGATACAAAAAAGGCTAAGAACTGCTTTCTCTTATTAGAGATAAAACGTTTAGGACCCTCTATTAGCCAAAAAAGCATTCCAGGAATAATTGTAACAGCCAAACCTAAGATTAATAGTATCTCTAGGATAATTGCCCTTTTAGGATATATCCTCATTAGGGATTACCTAATCCTAAGCCACTAGTATAAGCTTCAACATTTGTTAAGGTTCCTGTAGCAAAGGTTGAGGCAGTGTTGCTGAGATTAAATATTGAAGGTATCGCTTGGTCAACCCTAATACTATCCATGTAGTAGGCAGTTCCATTGTCTACGAATACCCAATCACTATCATTATCTATAACAGTTTTTGAAGGTTGAGCGTTCATTCCATTTCCAGTTAAGAATAACAGAGTACTTGTTCCATTGTCAGCAACAATTATAGTCTGAATACCGACAGATGTCGCTGCACCTGTAATACCTAAAGTAGTAGCGGTCCCATTTGTAGCAGTTACCGTATATGTTATATTTCTGGTGGTAGGTTTGAAAAGTTTTAATGCCTCAGACTTATGGGCATAGACTGAAGTAGCACTAGCTGTAGAACCAGTTACTCCGATTGAGAATTCTCCAGTGAGAGCTATTCCGTAGGAGCTACCTACTTCTGTAGTAGAACTGTCCGGAGTCGTAATTCCTGCAGTTCCAGGGAAGTAGTAATGACTAGTACGGAGGTCAGTACCTCCAGTGTAGAATACGTATTCTAATTGTTCATCTTCATCAACTGAGCTAGTGTAAGTCCAGATCCTACCAGTTTCAAAGTGAGCCTGTGTACCCAAAGGAGCAGTAGTTAAACTTGTGAAGGCTGATACTCTAGCTCTGACCCAAAAACCATTTAAACTATGTAGAGTTGATCTGGGCCAGTCAGAAGGGATATCCCATTCTACAACTCTTAAACCATCTAAGGTAAGACCTGTAGTACCATCAGTGACGTTTGAAAGGGCACTGTAGTCAGTACCATTATAATACTCCCAAGTTATTGTCCAAGTTGCTACCGCTTTAGTTCCAATATTAAGTCTAAGGTTTCTAGCTTGGTGATCAAATGCGAATTCGTAGACCTCTCCATTGGCAGCGGGAAGGGTCATATCGTCAGCAGTAGTATTTTGAGCTGCTGTCGTTTCATTAGCTGCAGCATTATTGAAAGCATGCTTTGCAACAATCTCTAAAGAGGCAGGCATAAATGGAATATCTGTAGTTCCTCCAATTCCTTGATGTACTTCAGTATTTAATGCATCAGACTCCATAAAGTTTCCGTCTACTAGAGACTGGCTATAAAGAAGCATAGGAGCTACAACGTTAGTTGCATCAGATCCCGTATCGTTAGAGATAAGGATAGGAGTATAATGTGTTGTTGCTGTAACTCCTCCTGCAAGAGCATAGTTGAATAGAAGGAGGGACGACACGAAAATAGAAACTAGTAAGGGTGGTAATATTACTTTTTGAAGATCACTCATTATCTTAGGAACAATCCTCTAAATAGTGGGATCAGTAAGATAACCATAGACCATACAAATCCTGCACTCATAGGATACAGAAGAATGTATTTTAGGTAAACGTATTCATTCTGTAAATAGGAGTAATCCCAAACTAACATTTTCGGTAGTGCCGTAGCCATTGCTAGAGGTACTATAACAGGAGCCTTGATAATTCCAGCTCCGCTTAACTCTTCTGCTAGATTAAAATTAGTCATTACTTCAACTACTCCAGTAATCTCATTAAATACAATGGTTCCTGAAGTATGATCAATAGGGTCTGTCTTATTCTCACCTCTCGTGACATTATAGAAACAAGCAGTAGTAATAGAAGTGTCAGGACATGCTCTTCCTGAAAGGCCTGAATAAACGTTACCAGTAGAGTACTCTATTACCTCATCATCTATAATTAACTTATCTTGTTCCAAAAAGAGGAGACCGTTCCCTTTTCTATTCAGTACTCCAACAACAGGAATTGTTGTAGCTGTTGAAGTAATGTTGGCGGATAGAGTAGTAGTAGCTACTCCTTCCTTTCCTTCAGAAAGGACACTAAGAAGACTGCCACATAAAAATACAAAAACGAAAAAGGCTACAGTCTTGTTCATGAGGTAGATCTCACATAGAAGAAGATATACCCAAGAGCTATAATGCCGAGTAGAGCTAGAACGTTTATGAAGGCCAAAGGCACTAGACCTAAAGTAGCTCCAGTAGATAAGGCTATTAAAGCTGAGAATATTCCAACTACAGGACTCCTAGTTCCTCCTCTTACATAGAAAGCAATACCCCCAGCAGCTATAATAACTAGAGGAACACTAAAGAAGGTTTTTGATATTCCTAAGTAGTCCGCAAGGTCGCTCATCGCATTATCAAAAGAAGTACCATCCCAAAAGTTTCTTAAGTTCTCCTCATAACCTTTGTCAAATAATTCGGGTTCTACTATGGGAACATCTACAATACTCTGGAACAGAGTGGGAGCATAAGTTCTCAAATCAGGAATAGCTCCTGAAAAATAGTCCTCTCCGTTAGTTGGTGTTAATCTCAATCCTTCTTCCGCCGTATCTTCTAGTAAGTCTATATTCCAGTTAACCGTAGCTTCGAACTTCTGAGCTAAGGCTCTCAAGTCGATGGTCAGTCTAGCTCTGGTATTAGGACTAGAAATACTGATATCTTCAGTCACCGTAGGAGGATCGGCAAATAATGCTGGATTTCCTTGGAACCTAATCTTTAGTTGAGTAGCTACAGTAATTCCGTCACTATCGTAAAAACTAAAAAGACCATTCTCATATCCAGAGTTCGGAATGGTACTAGAATAAGGTTGTAAAGAGTCTAATTCAGTAGTACCGTCTAGAAGCTTTGATAGGTAAGCTTCTCCTATACTTTCAGCAGGAGTTGTATCGTAAAGAAGCTCGTACTCAACTAAAATCAATAAGTCTCCCGAATTGTCAGGATTAACATCTTGATAAGACTTTACAGATATAATCCTATGCGTGTCAGGAGCAGAAATTGCATAGGATGTACTAGAACCTAATATGAAGGTTATCAAGACTGCTAGAACTAGTAAGCTCTTAAGTATCATAAACTAAAACAGCTGTAGCAATCAGAATTACTATTTGGGCTGCAAATAGTAGAACTACCTTTGTAGTTATCTCGTCTCTTATCTCTCCTGACTTTTTCATTTGATATAGTCCCTCCAGTGTCTTCTATCTCCTTTTATAGCCTTGTTTACAGTAGCTCTGTATTCATCCTGAATTTCATCCTCAGACAGCCTTCTTCTAGAAGTTAGCCATGAGGAAACGAATTCTAGTATCCACATAAGGAACATGCCGAAGTAGATAATAGATAAAACTGCTTTACCTGTCATGGACTGAGAAGCTGCTGTTCTATCAGCAAAGTATATGAATAGTAGAATATTCAGAACCGCCATAACCAAGAAAACAGCTTTCATCTATTCCTCACTCTGTTGAATTAAACCACGTTTCGCAAGTCTCACTGAAGCTTTCTTAATTCCAGGAACCGTAGTGTTTAGGTCTTTAGCAATTTCACTAATGTCAGAGGGACCATTTTCCTCTAACATTGCAATAATAGAAGCCTCGGGGCCCTTAGCGACAATGTCTTTGGCTCTTCTCTTACCCGATGCCGTAAGTGTTAGGATCAAAAACTTCCTCTCTCTATATCAACACTTTCAATGTCGACTCTAAAACTTTTTTCAACAAGTTCTTTAACCTTGCCTGCAGGACCTCCAAAATCTAAGTAGAGATAGTTTGAGCCAGGATAATAAGAACCAACCTCTTCGTTTTCGACAATTAAAGGATACATTATCTCTTCGTGTTCGTCTTTTCGTGGTTGCCCAATTCTAATCATCTTAAATCTCTCCTATCTTCAAGCTAGAAGGTCTGAATCCGAGGATGTTCCAACTGTTATACATTGGATAGTAATTAGGTCCAAAGATTCTCATCTTCCAACTGTCTGCACCACCTCTAATTCTTACTGAGGTAATATGAGACTTCTTATTTGTGAAGCACCTACCAAAGTAATCTATCTGTCTACGAATACGTTTGTCTAACATATCGCGATTAGGGCTAGTCATAAAGATGGTACATTTGTAGTGACGGCTTTGTGCTATGAAGTAACCGAAAACTCTTACTAGCTTGTCGCTTGGAGTACGAGCATCGAAAAGTTTGTAGGCTTCATCAAAGATAAGAAGACTGTTAAGAATCGAGATGCCCATAGTATCTAGAGCTTTCTCAACAGCGTTGCCTACAATAGTATCGTTTGAGTTTTTGGAAATCTTGGTTATAGCATCTAGATTGGCAATAAACTCTCTCTCGTCTAGATAGGTATAGGGACCAAAAGCCTCTGTCATGTCCATGCTAGTACCGATGACTACGGGCTTAATACTATAGAACTCTCTCATTTGATAGGCCATAGCAAGACATGCTAAGGACTTACCTCTACCTTTTTTCCCTTCAAAGAAAGTGATGTTCCTGATAAGGCTACCAAGGGCTTCAGCCTGTTTGTAGAGAATACGTTGTTCTCTAGGAGAAAGAGCTAAAAACCACTCAGGCCATTCTTCTTGCTGGGGGTCTTCTTCTTCACTAGGAACGTTTAGTTTGGGAGCTTCAAGAACTTCAAGTTCTGTTTTGGGAAGGACTAACTGATCACTTAACGTGACGAGTTCTTCGTAAGCCTCTCCGTCACCAGTTTTAGATTTTTCCCTTAACTCTTGAATAAGAGACAGCTCTTCAGCTGTTATTTCATCTTTTGTCAAACTCATAAGTTATCCTATAAAGGAATGTCGTCCATGTCCATATCAGCTTGTCTGGCGTTTAAGAGCTGGACCGCTTCAATACGTCCTTTCCGGTCTCGGGATATCATTCTAGAATCCAAAGACTCTTGGAAGATCTGAATCAGACTCTTCTTCCTATTACTATCCGAAGCGGCGTCGATCAGAGACATACGAACCATTGGAAGGATCATTCTTGTAGGAGTCTCTGTAATCCTTACTAGGTCAGCTCCTGCTTCCTCAAACAAAACCTTAAATGCTGCAGGTTTTGCATCCTCTTCGTCACCTGGCATTGCCCCTTGAGGCAGTTGTGGTATCATAAACTATACTCCTATTACCTTGGCGATACTTTCTACTTTACCTAAAACAATCCAAGCAAGATAACCTACGGCTACAATACCTAGGAGAGATCCTCCGGCAATATACATAGCGAGATTACTCTTAGATAAACCTCTTGTCTCTCCAATTGCGTCATGCGCGTCTTGCCAAGTTTGTTTCAACATCGCTTCATCTGTCATATAACGAATAGCTCTTGCTGTAACGATAGACCTCTGAGAACTGGGATCTACAGGTTCAGGTCTATTTCGAACAAAAAGACTCGTAGGTATAGGTTCCTTTACCCAGTTAGGAAAACCTGGAGGCCAAGAATGCCAAAACATTTTCGATGGATGTATTACATAGTCTCCGCCATCTATCTTAGATCTTACCTTGTCGGGACTATTATCGCCTTTCTCAATGATAAGTAGTTCGGTAGTAAATTCTCTGTTAGGCTCAAAGAAAAATGCAAATACCTTGTTCTTAGAAGACCTTCGAACCCACATGATCATTATCATGGAGGTTACTGCTAGAAGAATAAAACTGATTCCACCCATAACAGCGAAACTTTTTACCAGTGTTAATAGCAGATCCATTATCACCTACCTACTAATAGATTCTATGTCTACCCTTCTAGGTTTCACTCCAAATCTTTCAAGAACTAGATTTTCGATATCTTCGGTTGTACCTATCTCTTCACCGTAATCAACATAGAGGTAACCATCTTCAGGGTCGTAAGCTCCTACTTCTTTACTCCCTTCGAATATTGGGTATTCTACATCTACGTCGTTACTATTAGAATACTTATGATATCTAGGAGAACCGAATTTCAAAGCCATTATTATCGTCCCTCCTTTGTACTCTTTCAGGGTAGTTCGATATCTGACCCGCTAAATCGTTTCCAGTACCTTCAGCAGGAGCATGCATGAAGTTCTTTATAGGTTCAGTATAGACACCTCTTGCATCTGCCAATTTAGCTTTGACAATTCTGGTAGCTTGTCCTTGATTTCTTGTAGGAAGATTAAAAACTTGTCCATCATCAAGGCTTTCAGCTATAGAGTTCGATTTAGCCTCATCTTGATAGGGCCCTATTAGAATATCTCTTCCAGCTGAGTTCCTACCGTAGATCCACTGAAATACTTTAGGCATAAACAACCTCTTGAATAGAGACAACAAGTTGCATTAAAACTGTACCTCATTAGATCGAGATAGCCATGTTGACCACTCATCTAGAGTTTCTTCATCTACTCCAAACTCTGAGTTTCTGACATACAAAAAAGCTGCTCGAGCATCCTTTACTATTATAGTTCCTTGAGGAGCAGTTAAAGTGAAGGCAATATTGTCCTCTCTGAAAGGAGGCCAGATAGTAATCCATATTTCTTCTTGCAAGAAACTAACGCCCTTAACCCTAGCTCTAGTACTCACACGTCTTATCTCCGGATCGTCTTCGAAAGGCAACCTACCTGAAGTCTTAGGTCTTGGTTCCTCTTCGGTAGCTATCCTAACCTTCTGCTTCTGAGCTATCTCTGCTTTCGTTTCAGTCTGTAGTCTAGTATCAATATCGGAACTCAAGTTTGTATTAAACTCGAATCTTCCGAAAGGGCTCTTAGGGAAAAGAGGTTTAAGCAAAGACTCTCTCTCTTCCTTAACTTCTGTTTCTGTTTCTGTGTCTACCTCGAAATCATCTCCAACTTCGATTTCCGGAAAAGTGGGAAAGGAAGTTATAACCTCTGGAGTAGTAGTAACTGTAGAGGTTTCCTCAAAAGTAGAAGGAGCTTCTAAAGGTGTAACTGTAGACACTTCTATAGGAGAAACTATAGGAGATAGAACTTCATTAGGAATTGCTTTATCCCGTAAAGGTGTTAAGGGTATAGGAGTCGTAAACTCTCTAGGAGCAACAGTAGGAATAGTTGGAGAAATTATAAAAGGACTTATAAATGGGATTAAAGGTCTGGTCCTTTCAGGTTCTAAAGTTCTAGGTTCAGGCTGTATAGTTCTGGTTCTAACTTCTTCTGGAGTTTCAGGACTTATTACAGGTAAAGAGGGAGATAGAAGAGGACTACCTGATGAATCTCTTTCAGTAGGAGGAATATCTATAGGAGCATCAGGTCTAATAGAAGGAACGAAAATTGAAGGGACAAAAGTATGAGGAAGAGTTTCAGGCCTATCGATTACCCTTGTAGCGGAAGCCAGTCCTAAAGGAGAAGATAAAACTATTTGAGGTGCCTCAACTACATTTATTGGTGGTAGTTCAGGTAAAGAGAAAGGGTCTATACTTACGCGACTTCTCGGAAAGTTCTTAGTTATAACATCTCCAGCTACTTCGGATAGAGTTCTACTAGTTCTTCCTGAGTATCCTGAATCTCCTGGAAAGGGACCTTCAGGAAAATCAGGTCTTATGGGACCTATCTCTCCTCCAAAATAATCGATACCTCTGTTTATACCATAACGGTTAATATCAGAAGGAGAGAGGGCTACTCTACCAGTACCCAGAGCATATAGTTCCTTTGCTGTAATTATTGGATGACGAATCGGAAAAACTAAATCACTTACCCCTCCAGTAACTACATCTTGTAGTCTTACCCTGAAACCCTCTCTGATTGTACCGCTAGCAGTCCTATATAAACCTTCTAGACCTTCAGCAATTACACGTACTGCTCCTTTAGGTCCGTTAATTATTACGCTGAAAGAACCTCTCGCGGCAGATTCAAGACCTTTTACTGCTGTCCTTCCTACAGACCTTGTAAAGTCAATAACTGCCTTATCAGAGGCTTCTATCATGAGGTCTTGCTGAACTTTTGTTACGGTTGAAGGTTTACTAAAGTAACGTACAGCTCTAGGACTGCTTACCTCTATACCTTCTATAAGCTCTTTGGCACTTCTGAAAGTTCCTCTTAGATCAGAAAAAAGTTCAGTTACAGGTGTAGTGCCCTTTTTCAATAGAACTCGTGCTGCTTTAGGACCAGAACGGGCTATAGATATAATAACAGCGTCAGGAAGAGCATTGGTTCTATTGACAGCTCTAAATAATGTATTTAAGGTAAAGTATTCTGAACTAGGGCCTTCGAAGATCTTGACCTCTCTAATAGCTGCCTGTTCTGCAGCAATTCTTTGAGCAACTCTAACTGTTCTACTAACGCTTTTTGTAGCTACTGTTATCGGAGTTGCAACAGTAGCCTTTAAAGCGGTAAAAGGTAGTTGAACAATACTTTTTGTAAAGCCTGTTCCTAAAGTTCCTACATTGCGTGCTGCTATTGCCGCTCTAGTACTAGGAGTAAGATTCTGCACTGTTGCAGTTGCACCTCTACTAGATCTGGCAGCTGCACCTAAGAAGGGAAAAACTATTAGAGCATCTAAAGCAGCACTTCCCGAAAGCCAGGCTAGTTCCTCTCTAGAGAAACCATCTTGGCCAGATCTTATTGCATATCTTACAGTTCCTACAACAGGAATAATATCCATTGCTACATTCGCTAGCGTACTCCAAAGACTGGTAGGTGCACTGAACTGAATATCTTCAGAGTTAAATCCTAACTGTTCTAATTGTTCTGTTGGTACTCCTCCTTCTACTGCTGATCTAAGATGAAAATTTCCTTCAGAATCGGTATATGCATTTACGACTTCAGCTAATCTTACAGATTCCAAAACTTCAGTCTCGTCGAATCCAGCTTCTAAGAGCTCCATCGACGTAACTCTGTTTTCTGAGAGAGCTAAAGTTATATTATAGCTTTCATCATCTTCTACTCCGATCTTGTCAAGTATTTGCTGAACGAAGCTAGGAGCTTCGGAAGACTGCTGATCAGTCAGACTAATTAGACCTAGAGTCTTAAAAACCTCGTCTGGAATGTTTCTGTCTCCTGCTGCTCCTTCGTAATCAATGGAACCATCAGATTTCCAATAGTTTCTAAGAGCTACTATAGCAGAAACATGTTCGGGATCATACTCTGCAGCTTCTAGAGTTTGCAGACTAATATTTCCTAAAATAATATTTCTAGCTATATCTAGCTGACCATCATTTCTCCGTAAGGCTTCTAATTCTCGAACAGCAGCTATTCTAGGAGAAAGTAATAGGCCAGACTGTATAGCATCCTCACTAATATCTAACTCCCTAAAAGCATTTAAGACTTCTTCGCTTGGCGTAGTGGATAGAGTTATTTGACCTTCCTCAGAGATAAGCCCTCTAGAATTTAGAACTTGAAGAGCTTGAATATCTTCGGAAGAAACAACCTTAGCTTTTTGTAGTTCTAAAATACTTCCACCTAGTCCAATATACTTAGAAGCATCAAAGCTATCATCAAAACCTATCGTATTTCTAGCTGATACAACTTCGTTAGCCTCTCTGATAATATCCGCAGAGATGTTTAGACTTCTTAGCTGATTAAAGCTGGCGTCGGCCTTGACTGCTCCGAATACATCGATAACACCTTCTGGAGATATGAAGTCCTTAAGGTCTACTGTAGCGTTACTAAACTCGCTAGAGTAGCCCGCTAATACAGCCCTTTCAGTATTACCAGTCTCCTTCAGATATTCTGTTATAGTCTGAAACCTATTTATCTCTTGAATTGCATCTAGTTTGTCAAGAGAACTCTGATCAGCCTTCAGGTCTACTAAGATTTGCCTACCACCTTCTATAGTAGCTAGCTTATTTAGCTCTACAGAGCCCTCTGATGAAAAGGCATCCAAACTTTGTAGTGTAAGTATTGCTTCAACATACTCTGTCTGATAGCCAGCGTCTAATGCAGTTTGTCTGTCTCCTTCTTCTAATAAGAAAGACCTCAAATCTCCATCTATGAGCTTTAAAGCATCGAACTTTAGAAGTATTTCTGGAGATATGCCTAAAGTGACTAAAGAATCTCTATCAGCGGTCTCTAGGTTGATACTACCCTCATCTGTTAGAGAGTCGGAATTCCTAAGGGTTACAAGAGCTTCTATTTTCTCTCTATCTAAGATTGAAGACAAGAGGTTCGGATCATTTCCAGAAGCGACTACTTTAATAGGATCTATACTTCCTTGAGGAGTCCAAAATTCCTTTAGGGTGGTAAGAGTTCTAATTGCTTCGGGATCCATTACCAGAGAAAGTTCTTCAGGAGTGACTCCTCCTTGTAGTGCCTTAATAGCTACTGAACCTTCTCCTACGGTAAAGGGTTCAATATTTTCTAAGGCTCTGACTCTTGCAGCTATTCCTTCAATAGTATCAGGAGATAGTACTCCAGAAAATAGACCTCTCTCAGACGCAAACTCTATAAACTCTCCTTCTGGGCTTAGGGTACCTCCTTGAAGTGATATTATTCGGTCTTCTAATGTTTTTATAGTCTCCTGGAGATCAGAGGTATCATCTCCTCTTACTACTGCTTCTCTAGCAAGAGCTAGGAAACCTTCTCTTTCACGGGTTAACTGATCTACACTAGCTGAAATATCTACCGTTCCAGAAGTCAGTCCAGCAGACTTTAGAACATCAAGCCCTATCCCTTCTTGTATTGCTTTAACTGTATCAATACGTCCTTTATCATCAATGAATTCCTTTACGGTTTCTAAAGATTCGATATAATCAGTATCGAAACCAGCATCTATAATGGTTTTAGAGGGAACACCCTGACGTACAGCTTGTACTGGACCTCCATGAGTATCGATAATACTCGTTGCTCGAAGTCTTGTTTGAGCTTGATCAATAGCATCTTGATCAAATCTTGTAGACAAGACCTCTGGTGAGTAGGAATTGAGAAGAGAGACTAAGTCGTGTTCCTCACTCTGCTGTAAAAAATCATCTAGAGGAACAGAAGAAAGAGGTAATACGGATTCGATTTGCAGAGGAGTGTAACCTTGACTCTCGAGAACCGTTCTAGCACCTAAGATTGAAGTCTGTCCGGTACCGACACTAACATTATCTATGATGACATTGATAGTATTATTCGAAGAGGTCGTGTAAGTAGGTTCTATAGGTGAAGTATCAATTCCTAACTCTTCAGGAGTCTGAATTACTTCACCTGAAGGAGCTAGAGTACCTCCCTGTATAGATATAATCCTTTCTTCTAAGGAGGTAATCTGTTCCTGGAGAGCTGTGGTATCCTGGCCAGAGTCTAAGGCTGTTCTAGCTTGTTCTAGAACTTCTTGTCTTTGAGCCTCAAGCTCCTGAATATTGGTAGAAGTACTAATTACTAAACCTCTCCAAACACCACAACCTTGGAAAACAAAAAGACAAGGCGAGAGATTTGAAGTCCCTCACCTTGTTTCTAGAGGAGTAGCCCCGACTTCTAGTTCCCTCTCATCCTCGACAATCCCATGAACATGCCAACTACGACGAGTATCGCTAGTACGATCGGAATAATGTCAATAATGGCAGATTCCGCTTCGGACCAGCCAGAGGTATCTTGAGCAAGGATGATTTCTTTAAGGACCACAAAAGCTATCGTCCCTACAAGCCCGGCTACCAATGCATTGATAACTGCGTCTACCATATTATCCTCGTTAGTTTGAGAGTGCCCGGCCAATAGACTTACTTACTGACCGGGCCACTATAGTTGTTAGCCTCTCATCCGAGTCAGACCCATAAACATACCAACCACCACTAAGATGGCTAGAACGATGGGAATGATATCGATGATCGCTGACTCTGCTGAGGTCCAACTAGAAGTATCCTGGGCCGCGACCACTTCTTTGATAACCACGAAGGCTATCGTTCCGATAAGACCTGCTACTAGGGCATTGATTACAGCGTCTACCATTAGATCTGCTACCTCCAATAATAGTGTGGTTTATTTGGATTACTTCCGTGCTCTCATACGTTTGGCCTGACCTCTTTCCTTCTTACTCGCCTTACTACCCTTAGGAAGAGTCATATAATGGCCTTTGACTTTAATCCCGCCTTTTCTAGTATGAGGGTTCACCCATACACGCATTAGATCCTCTACCTCCACTATAAATTAAAGGCTTCCTAGTTGTAGAATTGTGTACTAACTGCAACCCATCAGATAAAACTTAAATACTTCATTTATTATAGTACAGAACATTACAGAAGAAAACGGTTAGTCATAAACTATGTACTAGTTGTAGTGTGTGTGTTTTCAGATAACTTCTTATGTCCGAGTCTCTCACAAAGAAAAGTATATTCTTGGTCTACCTGTAGTAACTATTCGTAAAGAAGGCTCAGACTCATGCATTAGTAAATACCTTCCTGGCAGGATTACCCATTACTGTAGTGTTCTCCTCCACATCAGTTATTACAACGGAGTTAGCACCTATTATGGAGTTCTTTCCAATTATTACAGCTCCCATAATCACACAATAGGTATGTAAACAAGCTCCAGAGAGAACTGTAGGTGTTCCATTTTTAGATGGAACTAGTGATACTCCTTTTTCTAATTTAGCACCTCGACATATCTTAGAACCCGCTGTAACTTGCCATCCATACCACAAACCTAAAATTCCAGGTTCTAGTTCTGCTACAGGACTTATTTCAAGATGGAAGATTATAAAGAGAATACGGTTTAATATTCTACTAGGATTAGGGGATTCGTTAGATTTCATTCTCTTCCAGAGGTTTCTTTGATAAAGACGAAAACATACCTTAGCACCGTAAACATGATTAGCAACTGCTGTAAAGACTAAACGTAAGCTGAAGGACCTATCCTCATCAATGGTAAAGCATTCCTTCAAGGTTCGAGCTTTAATAATCCTTTCCATATAAGGAAGATCAAAGTTCATCGTGTAAGAGATACCTCTTTCATGTAGTCCAGAGCCCTTTCGATGATTTCCGTTCGATCGTCAGACTCTATAGTCTTCAAATCTCCCCAACGAGTACCTATTGCATGATCCATAAAGAAGGGTAGATCAGTTTTCAGGAATTCCATAGGAGAAGTTTCCAAGATTGTTACAAAGTCTTGAAGATCCGAAGCTGTACATTCAAGAGAAACGTTAGAATATATAGCATCATGAATTGGCCACATAGGTCTTACTAGAGGGTACATCTGTGAATGAACTTTTTCCATTGTAGTTAGGTTTGCGTCATTTGAATCTGTCTGAATAGGAGTGTTGATAGCCTGTTTCCAGATGTCTATCAAGCCATCTTCTGTAATTAGTGGGAATCTACGTCGTCTCCCTGAAGTACCTTCTAAGTACTCATCATCTACTGCTTGTCTCTGTTTGAACTTTCTCCATTCTAGATACTTAGGCATAGGTTTGAAGTACTTAGCTATTAACTCTTCTGCCTCTCTAATGGAACAACCAAGCTGTCGAGCTACTGACTTAGCCTCTCTACCATAGTTAAGACCGAAAACAAACATCTTCGCGATTACTCTTAACTCTTTTCTTCTCCCTGCATCAGCTTGCAGGAACTTGTCACCGTAAAGCTGCTCAGCCATTAAAGAGTGGAAGTCAGTATCAGGATCTGCTAACACTTCGAGTAGCCATGGATCCTCAGAGAGAACAGCTTGTACTCTAAGTTCTGCACCTTTGTAGTCTGAAGCCCACATAATACAATCGTTATCTGATACGAAAACGTTCTTGATTGCCTTATAAAGATCTCCACGAGATTCACGAGGTATAACTAAAATAAATCCAGACATTCTTCCGGTATCAGTTCCAAACAACCTTTGATCCGGATGTCCTCTCCCATCAGCATACATCTTAGCCAAGTTGATCATGTAAGTATTGCAAACTTTATGATACTGACGGTATTCTAAGAGGGAATCGATAAAAGGGTGAGGATCCATTAACTGGAGGTCTTCTAATATTTCTCTTCTAGTAGATCTTACTTTTGAAACATCAGCTATCTTAAACTTGTCATACAGAATCGCTGCTACCTGTTTGGGACTACGAGGATTAAAGAACCTATCATCTGATTGGAACTCTAGCTCCTTCTCTAGTTCTTCTAATTTCTGAGGCATCTCTCTCAAAGCTGAAACGAGAGCATCTTTATCCATTGCTACACCACGTTGACTAATGTCTATCAACATGTTATTACAAGGTGTAAGAAGCTTCTCGTATAATCTTCGAGGTCCTTCGTTATTATCTTGATCTAGAACTTCTCGAAGGTTCCTTCTAAGCTCTACCGTTCTACAAGAGTCGTAACCTGCGTACTTAAAGAGAGTGTCAGGAGGTATAAGTGTGAAAGGAGCTTCTTTATTCGGAAGATAAGGCTTAAGATCTTCTTCCCAATCTAAAACTCCAAAGAGAAGCTTACATACTCTCTTCAAACCTTGTGATCCTTTACGTTCGTCTAGGGCATAATGCATTAGAAGAGAATCGTCTTTAACTAAGAGATCTATACCTTCACGCCTTAGTAGAACTGCGTCGAAAGGAGCGTTGTGAGCTAAGATTCCAGGCTGTGCTTCTAGACAAGACTTTAGAGCTTGATAAACATCCTCATTTTCGAGTAGAGGAATATAGCTGCTGTTGTGATCTTCTAAATATTCACCATTCCAGGGAATAATGAAAGACTCATGATCATTATAGGATAACGAGACACAGGTGATAATTCCTCTAACTGTATCAGGCTGATCGGTTTCTAAGTCTACAGCAAGCACTTCTGGCGGATTATTCTCTAGTTCGTTAAGAAAAGAAATACACTTCTGCTTGTCTTCGAATATTTCTACAGAGATGCTTCTCTCTGAGGGTAAGTCTTTCCATTCAAGAGAACGTCTAAGTAAAGAGATTCCATCTTGGAAATCTCTAAACATTGCAGCGTTTGCTTTTCCCTTTCTCAGGTAAAAGGCAGGATGGATTAGTGGAAGTATCTTTCTACCTTCATGAGTGAATAAAGCATTTGCAACACTCATAACGTTTGGATGGTTAGGTCCTAAGAAAGAAGCTAAAGCAGAGTTACCCATAGGAACTATCACTTCCGCTTCTAAGTCATCGAAGTGCCCTTTACAAGCTAGTACGGCTGAGTAAGGAGGATCACCTTCTCCAGCTTTGACAAAGCATAAAACGGAGTTATCAGCTCTTACATCTTCCCGATGCAAACCTTCTTCTTCTAAAGAAGCGTCAAGAACAGCGCCGCTAGGACCACTGAAGTTTCTGCCCCTTATCTTCTCGTAATATGCAGGTGCTTGACCTACAAGACAGATTTTAGCATCTAACGGACCACTGGGAGGAATCATCTCCTCATCTTTCAGAGGACAGTCGTTACAATTACAGCCGGGGTATTTTGGTTCCATTACTCCTCCAACTTCAAGAACTCTTTAGCCGTCATTTCTCTACCCTGCTTGCTTGCTGTAAATTCTCCCTTCCAACGGCCATCTACAAAACGAGAACAAGTCTTAGATGCTTTTCTAACATCATCTAACCATATATCTTTAAAGATGTCAATACTACTATCAAGGCTTCTCAGATCGTCGACTTCTAGAACATCTAAACCATTTGCAACAGCTCTAAGAGGAAGACTACTATCTACTCCTAAGATGCTACTGTAAGGAAAAGCCCATTCTACTTCCCAGATAGACTGTTGAATTCCTAGAAGATGATATTTCTTATGACGGATCATTTGTCTGGCTCTACTAAATATCCATTGTCTGCCACCAGGAAATTCTTCAGTTATCCTAGGAAGACCGATGTATTCAAAGTCGAGGTCCTTAAGTTGTTCAAGACAATTTAACCAGTCCCTCCAATCTTTCCCTTGAGGAACTATCATAATGTCGAAGTCCGGTTTCTTAGAGTACATTCCGAAGAAGTCTCTTGTAGCCTTGACAGTTCTTGCGTTATCTCCCAAATAGTCTGGAGCTACGACTATTAACTTATGGATAGCACCTGAAACATACTTAGAGGTGTCTAATAGAAGTTCTGGCTGAGGATCTCCAGTTTCAACAGTTCCGTTATCTAAGATAATAGTATTATTAGTATCGAGATTTATATAGTAGTCTCTATACTCTTTATCTACTACCAATTCGTGAGACAAGATCATATGTAAATTAGAAAGACTTGCAGGATAGTAGTTGATCGGAACAATTGGGGCAAATTGCATTACTCTTCAGCTCCTACTTCGTTAATTTTATTATTGAATGTTTCCTCAGCTTCCAGAATGATAGAGGACATCTCATCCTTACTTTCTAAGGTTAAAGTACGATCAAGCAAGAGATCTGGAGCTAGAATTTTCAACCTCTCGATATAGTCAAAAAGGTCTCTTCCTAACCTATCAACAACCTTTCTAAAAGAGTCGATTCTCCTAGCTTCCATTTTTAGACCGTAAACATTCAGTTTGGCGAACTCGAAAGACAGATAGATATAAAGATCCGCTAGTTCTTCGACAGACTCGAAAGAGGTAGCTATATAGAAAGCCCTATCTACTAAGCGTCCATCGATTTCTATAGCGTATAAATCAAAACCATCTGCTCTTCGAGTCAAAACAAGATCGGCAAAAGTTTTAGCTTTCATAGTCTTAGATTCCACTAAAGACCTCCTAACTTTCCTTATACCTATCTGTAAAGCGTATTTCGTCGTATTCGGTTTCCGTCAGACAATTGAAATATTCCTCTTCTGTAATGTGTTCCTCTCTAACCATCCTACCAAGAAGTATCTTAACTCTATCAGAGTCTAGACCTTCCCTAGAACGGTGAGAAAGTTTGCTCGTTAAACCATCTATTGTCACCTTCTCTACTTCGTGCTTGATATGCTGTTTTTCAAATTCTAATCGGGCAGCCTGCTTTAGTAAGTCTCCATGAGTTGCTGATCTTACACCTTCTCTCCTCCAAGAAGCTGCCTTTTCCAAACCCTCTACCTCTATAGCCCCATCTTTAATCCTTTTAAGAGGAGCCCAACAACTTTCAAAGAAGGGACACCGTTCACACTCATCTGAATCGCTTGAAAAAAACCTTTCGGGTAACCTACCTACCTGCATTAACCCCCAAAAGCCTTTCCACTTAGCTGCAAGGTTGTCTATATACTCTTGGTCCTTAGGAATGATACATTCAGCGTACTCAGCTGTGTTCTTGTTTTTCATGATTAGAATCCATTCTTCAACTCCAAAAGCTATAGCAGCTTCAGAATGTAGATACATTTGTATCTGTCCCATTAAAGGCCAGGGTCTATCTCTTAAGAGCTGTAGGTCTTTCATTTGGAATAGTCCATCTGAAATTTCTTCGGCTCCTTTAATATGTTTCTCGAAGACCTCTCCACGATAACCCTTAATCTCAAGACCGTAGTTTTTACCGTTCTTCTCTGCGAAGAGATCAGGATGACCTCTGAAGATCTGTCCTTCTGGTCTATAGTAGGTCGTAGTCTGGTCTTCTACGTAATTCCAGATTTTAAGACCGTTGGAGATAAGCAGATCAACTATGTCTCTCTCATGTATGTGACCATCTCTAAAAATGGCCCGATGTCTTCCTGTAATCAAACTGTCTACTGGATAGTGTTGGTAGAGGTAAGCCTGTTTTCTTGGACAGTCCTCAACTTGAGACATTCGTATTA
>Ga0114899_1000954_pt1 | contig 18224 bp, 17 predicted proteins | sample MalvireepMed_215_FD_83497 | JGI IMG/M metagenome (GOLD analysis project Ga0114899, IMG submission 83497) | Marine viral communities from the Global Malaspina Expedition - Malaspina viral metaG DeepMed_215 | ecosystem: Environmental > Aquatic > Marine > Oceanic | place: Mediterranean Sea...
ATCAGGGGGCGCAGGATAGTCAGGTCCTGGTGCGCGTTCAGGAGGCGGCGAGGATGTTCCAGGGATATTGCCCAACGTGGCTTTGAGTCGAGCGCCCTCGTGCTTGATGCCGCGAATCCAGTCATCAAGACCATCGATCCCAGGTGGTCCCCACCCGTACTGTCCCGTCCACCACCCCTCAATCTCATCGTTGGTAATCTCTCGACCGAGATGTTCTCGGTAGGCCGCTTGTAGCGCCTCCTTGGCCTGTTCAAACGCTGCCGCTTCCGCATCTATCGGTCCACGCTCTTCCTCGTCTTGCGATCCGCGCTCTGTCGATTCGGGACTGTCTGGATCGAATGCGTAGTCCTCTTCTCGGGACTGGCGAGATCCGTAATAAGGAAGCGAGCGTCCATTCAACGTCGGCACAATCTTTCCCTGGTTATACCCGGCGACGGGCGGTGGTTGTCGGGACCACGACCACGTCATCGGCGGTAACCGGCGTGGGGTCTTCCACGTAGTCAGGCAGCGTCGGCGCGGTCAAGCGTAACGCGTCCGGCTCGACATATGACACCAGCGGTTTGTCGCCCATGCCCATCAGCGCACGCATCGTGTTGAGCTGTTGCTGCGTGGCCCCATACCGCTTGTCCTCGCTGCGGCCACGCGACAATTCAGACGCCCGCGTGTTGAACGCGACATCTCCGAATCGATTAAACGCATTCATGCCCTCGGCTCTCGCCAGCCCGTAATTCTGTCGATCTGCCCACCGCTTGGACATCCGGTCCAATTCAGATTGGCGCTTGATGTAGGCGAGTTGATCAGCCGCCGACTGACGCTGTAATTCAGCGGCCCGATTGGCCGCGTCAGTCTGGAGCCGTGCGGCTCGACCAGCCGCACCGCTCTGCATCTTGGCAGATCCGAGTCCGGCAACGGCCGTCCCCACGCCTGCACCTATTCCCCATCCTATTGGCATGACAATACCTCGATTCTATTGGAGATGATCTCTATCCTCATGTGATCAAATTCCACGACCAGGGGTTTTTCGCTCAATACGTCGATGGCTTCGTACCCAGCCCACGACGCCCATTGGTTGTAGAAGGAGACGGCTTTCCACAGCAGACCAGATCGGAGCATCGCGATAGTCGCGCCAACTATGCGGTCGTGGACCACATCTTCTGGATGTGCCAGAGACTGCGTTGCCGTTTTCAGTGTCTCCAGGGTCGCATGAAACCATCGACCCAACCGGAGCGCGTCCATTGACTTCAAGGCCCACGCTTCCAGATTGAGTCCGTAGAACCCTATCTGTTTCTCGACATCGCCGCTCCAGTTACGGGTGCCGTCGAATCGCTTCTCGAACCCAGCGATCCGTGCAAGCCCTTTGGCTGCTCGGTTGTCTATCGGCACTTTCGTGACCAGCTCCACGCAGGGCGTAGACGTGAACATATAGGCCAACGCATCTCGCATTGCGAGAATAGCTAATCGACGCGGTTTGCGCGATGGAGAGAACAAGGAATGCACCTCGTACCGACCAGCGCCTTGGTCGAATCCGACAAACCCTCCAGAATCAGACACCAGCGCGATGTTGTCTATATTCTCGACCGCCGATGAGAAGTCCAACGGCCCATCTCCTCCGAGCCAGGGACGAACATCTGGATCGTTTCCAATGCGGTTCAAAGCCTCCGACCCGAATGTCCGGCGCATGATCGACCCAGCGCGAAACTCGGGCACCATGAGGGCTTTCGGCCGGATTACACGAGTTGCTCGCACGACACGTCCAGGCTGTATTGCATTGTCGTGCCTCCCGCACTGGCATACGTCGTCGCATAGGTAATCGCGGTCGCCTCGTCCACGCGCACCAGGATCGTCAGGCTTCCCACGGTCGCGGTCGTGTTCCCCGTCATCGCCGTGCTGCTCGTCGTGCAACTGACGCCCCCCGCAGTCCACCCGAACGTCACGGTCAGCGACGAACTGGTGGTCGCCGCCCGAGAAATCCTGGCTCCCATCGAGAGCCGATACACGCCCGGTAACACCGACAGAATCGCGAAATTCGTCGCGCTGATCGACGCCGCCTGCGTGGACGCCTGCACGGTGTCCAGCGTCTGCGGCGTCCCATTCAGTCGGTCCACCATCGACAGGAGCCAGTACCGCATAACTTGCGTCACGCGCCCGGAGATCCGGCCCTCCACGACGGCCGGTTCGACCACCACTTCCGGTGTCGGTGCTATGCTGAGCATCGGTCATGCGTCCCGCCCTTGGATGTTCCGCCCTTCCACATCAGCCCCCACGATCCGCCAGGGAATCGGATCAGTCACGGTCACTTCGGGCACCCAGGCACGGTTGGAACTCGCGAGTCGCGTCCAATACACCCGCGTGCCGAACGTGCCCTGCGCGCCGGCCGCGGCGAGCTGCGTATTGCTCCACGTCTTGAGATCCGTACTCGTCCGCATCATGACCTGGGGATCGACGCCCTGCCCAGAGGCGGTGCCGAGTCCCGGTTCCAGCAAGAGCTCAAGGCGGGACACAAAGAGGCGACGTGCGGAGCCCGCTTGCAGCCAGAGCGGTGGCGGCACGCGTAGCCGACGAATCAGGTCACCGTTGCACTCGGTGGTGAATGCGGTGTCCATCGAGCAGATGAGTCCCGAGGTCCGGTCAGCGACGAGGTGCTGTCCAAACGCATAGCAGTGGCTGCGCGGTCCCCAAAACGAATAGCTGCCACTGCTCACATCCCAGACCCCCCGCTCGTGCCAGAGGCCCGTTGCGAGATCGAAGACCCAGGTCGCTTCGGCCGTAGGAAACGTCAGGCAGTAAAAGGTATGCCCCTGGTCGCTGTAGACGACCGCTTCCGCGTCGGTAATCGTGCTGGTCCTGGCGTAGCCGGCAATGGCGGTCTCGACCGCGTACGAACTGACACGTTGCGGAACCAGGCCGGTCGCGGCGACGACAATCCCGGCTCCCTCTGCCGTCTGGGAGAGCCAGACCATCTTGTCGCCAGCGAGCTTGACCGAATACGGCGCAGGGGTGCCATAGCCAAAGACTGACCCCGGCACGGGCGCAAAGGGAAACGGGCTCGTGCCGGCGTCATACCAGACCTCGCCCGTCTGTTCGCCAATGAGCCAAATCTGACGGTTGCCGTCCACGACCATCGCCTTCCAGGGGTCTGGGGCAATGCTGCGCTGGGCATATTGTGTCGCGTCCCAGCTTGCGCCGTTGTTCAAAGCAGAGATGTAAAATTTGGATTCGGCGCTGTCGAAGGACAGGAAGTAGCCATCAATCATCCCGACCATCGTGCATTTGCCGGCCAGCGCGCTGATCGATGCGCTGAGGGTATTGGTCGCAATCGTGAGCAGGTAGGCGTTGGTCCCTGAGCCAATCAAGAGCTGGCCGCCGGCATCCCCATTGCTCGCTATCGAAGCGGGATTGGGGTCATTGGTAACCGTTCCGTCCGTGACAATCGACGCGCTGTTGGTCTCAAGCACCTTGTAGACGCTCGCCCCCATGACGGCGTAGCATCGATCCGCCATCGCGAAGAGGGCGCGACCATTGATGTCAGCGACCCGGACATACTCCTGCTGGCCGGGACACGGATAGAGGGCGGCGATATGTGGCGATGAGGACGCCTGGGTCGGCTCTGGATACCAATTGACGGTACGCTCGCAGTCCGCCCACGGGCTCTGCGGTTCGTTTGACCCGTACACAAAGCCGGAATATTGCGACATGTCTACGTATCCGAATAGATGTTGTAATGCGGGCCGGCCCCACCAAAGATCAACCCTGCCACCCCACTGGAGAGATCCATGAGGCGCTCGTTGGCACGTTTCACGTCGGCCTTGCTCTCCCTCGCGGCCTGCTGGATATCCGGCGTCAGCGGCGAGTCAAAGGCGCTGGCAAGCTCCTTGGCGAGATTAGTCCGCAGGAACCGTCGATACCCCGGTGGCAACGCCACGGTGTCGCTGATGGCGGTAAATTCACTGACAGGCACCAGCGTGTAGATCACGCCTTGCAGCGTGGTGCTGGTGGGAATCGGCCAGATCCGAATGAGCCCGAAGCCCGAGTCGTATGTGGGGTTGTAGTAGACCGCCTGCGGATAGACCGAGGTCAAGTCCTTCTGGGCAATCCCGTCGTAGGCGTCCTCTGTCAGCACCGGCCCCAAGTTGTACTCCATCGTCGGAGAGACCGACGTGTCCTGAAAGCCGACGTTGTCGATAGCCAGTGGACCCGTGGGACGCGCACAGTTGATCGTGGCTCCGGTCCCAATCGTGTAGCTTGTCGCTGAAGAAATCGTCCAGAGCGTGCGCGCTCGGCTATAGACCGTCAAGCCTTCGGTCGCAAGGCTGTCGATCCAGTCATTGAGCCGATCCAGTCCATACGCCGCGTCGTTCGCTGACGCCGTCTCTCCGACCTGCAACACCCGCAAGTCTTGCAGGGCCGCAGTGATGAGCTGGCTGACAGTCATTAGACCTGATAGAGCGCATTCATCAATGTGGCTGTCGTGGAGGTGCTATTCACGCGAATGCACTTGAGCGGCAGCACCGTGCCGGCGAGCACCGTAAAGGGCGCGGAGCTGCCATCCTCGAAAATTGCGACCACAACCCCAGCTCCACCGACGAAGATGGCATCGGCCGGAACGGCCTTCGTCGAGGCAGCGGCAGAATACGTACTGCCATCGAAGTTGACCGTGTCACTTTTGGTGATCACGACCGACCGGTTATACGTCCCGCTCGTTTGGGCCATGCGCTATTCCTTTGCCTTGCGCGGCGGGCGGACACGCTTCCGCTTGATCGGGGTGATCGGGACGGCCGGCACCTGTTCATGGGTTGCCGCATCCGCCTGTTGCGCCTCGGCCTTGGCAAGACCGCTGAGTCCCTGATCGGCAAAGTGGCGTTGGGCGGTCACTTCGGCTATCGACTGCTTGTCGCGCTCAAATTTCTCAAGTGCTTTATCCGGCGCGATAGACCAGCCATCGGCCAGTGCTCGGTCGCGTTCAGCGGTGCTCCTGACGATGAGTTGACACGACCTGGCAAAGGCTTCGCCTTCGGCATCACCGACTGAGGCGAGAGGGTCACCGCACATCACTTTCCCGTTCTCGCGCTGGAACGCCTTGAAGACCATCACCGGATACTCTTCGAACCTCGCCGGTCCAAATCCGCCGTTGGTGGTCGGCTGGTTCCACTTCTCCAGCTCTCGGGCGTAGTCCGAGTCCGGGTTATGCACAATCGCCATGAATACCTCGCAGGAAAGAGAGGAGGGCCACGAAGTGACCCCCCTCTGTGTGATGTTACGCCACGGTGCCTGTGATGTTTGTCACCGTCCCCGCCATCGGGGTGGCCACAAACGAGTTCCACAGTCCGTTACACGCAATCACGGTGAATGCAATCGGGGCTGTGGAGTTGGTCGTGACTACGTCATACGACGAGCCAGCGCCAGACAAGCCTCCCGTAAACGTGAGCGTATGGGCCGCAGCCCCGTTGCCCACGATGGTCAAGAGACAGCCGTCCATGTCCTTGGTCGGCACCGGGATGGTCAACGCAATCACGCTGGTCCCGTTGAGGATCACCCGAGCGTCGGTCCCGGCGGTCGGGAGCGTCAAGGTGCCAGTGGCTGTAATGCTACTGATCACGGTCGCCCGCGACGCTTGGTAGCCGACAATCTCCTGCGAGGCGGCTGTCGAGAAGTCCGTGGCGTCTCCATGGGTCACATTGCTCGTGACGACATGGGCGACGGTCGCAGACCCGTTGACGCCCCGCAGCACATCGACCGTCGTACCGGACGTGTAGTTTTGGGCGACCTGCATTACTTCGTTATCGACCAGGACGAGGCGTCCCGCATCGAATGAGGTCGCCGACGCGACGACGACAGACGTGTCATCGACGGCGACGGCTGACGAGAGCGTCGTTGTAGCTAGTGCCATGGTTAACCCCAGACTCTCGCGGCAAGCCGCGCTTGGATAGTGGCCGCGCCGATCAGGATGTCCAGACGGCTGGGATTCTGGTCCGTGCCGATCTGGTACTGCTCGACCATGCGAATGGAAAATCCGAGTGCCTTGGAGCGCACCGTGGTGGACTCAGCGCCGGCTCCTGGCTTGGCGAGGTCGGCCATCACGTACGCGAACGCATCGGGGTGGTAGACAAACGATTGTGGACTGGTGGTCGTGGCTAAGGTGCCGCCCGCCGCTGCCGTCGTGCCTAGCACGGTGATCACGGCGTTGTTGGCCGGTGACGAGTCCACCGTTTGCAGCTGGCCAGAGGTGATAATGCTGGGGCTAATCGGCAACGTCGCCATATCGCCTGACGAGTCAGACGTGGTCGCCGTGACCACAAACTGCTGCAACCGTCCCGTGGACGAGTACGACAGCGGGTTGACCGAATTGACACCGGCAATGGTGAAAATATCACCCTTGTTCAGCGTCGCGGCTCCCGAGGCCCAGCCATCCGTGGCGAGCGTACTGCCCGTTTGTGACGCGCCATCGACCAACGGCGTCGACGCCGTATAGGTGCCGGTGGTATGCGTCGGACGCACGGGGTCTTGCAGCCACTTATCCACGCCCAACTGCCGACGACCAAACATGCCCTCTTCGTAATTCTCGGCAATGACGGCAGTCGGATTGAAGAGCGAACTCGTGGTGTTCGCCAGCGTACTCATGGCCAGCGGGTCGAGTACCGCCACGCGGCCCTTCAAGGGGGTCGAGAGGTCGGTCAGTTTTACCCCCGCCTGGAGATACGTCAGCGTCGCACTGGGCGTCGTTCCTGGCGTGCCAACAGACGAGTAGATGTCCCGATAGACCGCGTTGAACGCGAGCACTTCGGCAGCGTTCGCCAAGGCCTCAGACCCTGGATTGATGTAGCGCGTTCTGATGTTGTCAAGCTCGGTCGTCGCCTGCTGACTGGAGTAGCCGAACGCCACGTTCTTCTGATTGGTCAGCGAGATCGGGACGGTCTGGTCATACAGGTTCTGGAGCTGGAGTGCCTGACCGTCCGTGACGGTAAACCGCTGGGGCAGTCTGGCGTTGACGGTGTTCCCGACTTTCGCGCCGGAAATCTCATACTGTGAATCGTACGTCCTGTTGACGTTCGCAAGAAACACGAGCTTGTTGATAAAGCCGCGTGCGACTTCCTTCGTCGTCCAGGACGGTGTGGCAAGTGTATTAGCCATCGATCATCCTTTACCTGAATTACAGACGACCCGCTTGCCGATCTGCCGCGTTCATGCGACGGAAATGCTCATCCATCGACAAATCGTCGGTGATCTCAAAGGGGTCCTCTGCGGGTGGCGAAGTCCCGAGCGGCTTGATCGGGGCTTTCGCGGAACTGACGACTCGGGCTGGGCCGCTTTTTCCAGTGGACGAGGCAGCTTCGAGTCGGGCTTCCAATTTCCCCATTTCCCGGTAGGTTTCTGCCGGGTGCAGCGTGGAGATGCGCTGAGCGTCATCTGGGTGTTCCGAGAGCCACTGCAAGATCGCGATGCCATGCGGGCTCTCCATCGCCAAGTGCTGCATCGGCAGCGACATCGGCGTGTCAAGATTCAAGGTCTCATCAAATTTTGGGTCGTGCTGGCGGGCCTCATCGAGCGTTTTCGACCAGCGGTCGAGCTGCACCTGCTGCTGCTGCGCGATCTGCTGTTGCTCGTGCGCCTGCTGTTGGGCCGCCGTGTGCTCGGTCTGCTTGGCATCCGAGACAAACTCGGCCAGCGCCATGGAGTAGTCCTCATAGCTCTGGAACTGATCGACTGTGGGGACCCCCGGCATCGTCTTGAACCGCGACCAGCTCGGCGGTTGCGGCTCGGGCTCCGCGGTGGGTGGCGGGGCTGGTGACGGGGCGGGCGTCGAGAGTTCCTGCACGCGAGACTCGGCCGCCTCGGCGCGTCGCTCGGCCTCGCGCTGCTTGGCAATGGCAGACTTGACCGCCTCGGTCGGGTCATTGCGGCGTGTGCGCTTTTTGGGTGGCGCAGGCACCGCCTCGACGGCCTCAACCGCGGGGGCGTCCTCAGACGGGGACGGATCAGCCTGAAAAGCCATGGAAATTTGATCCGCCGACTCGTGGTTTGAGTCGATGGTGATATCGCCCTCGGTGACCTGTCCTGCGTCAGTAGCCATAGCACTCGCGTCAAAAAAGGGGGACCACAACAAAAAGGGCGCGTCCAGGGCTGCATTCAGCCCAAAAACACGCCCCCGCGTCGTGTATCCCCTTGTCGTTTTCACCCCGCCGGGGAGCGGTTGTCGGCGCGGGAATCAGTCGCGCCCGAGTAAAAACGTCAGTCTGTCAACAGTGCATAAATATCACACATGCGCCGAGAAAGCGAGGACGTGCAGCGACAGCGTCCTTTTTGGTATACTACCCCCTGATGGGGTGCGCCTTCTGCACCTCATCCGCTCATCCAGACGACCCGAGGGGCGCGGCCCTATGACGGTCACCAACCCACGCCAGGTGGGTGGTTCTCCCGCGCACGATGAGGTGTTGTATGAAACCCCCACACGATCCCGCGCATGACCCCTACACCGGCAAGCGCCGCGTGGGAATGTCCATGCTGTACGGCTCGCTGCGCCTGGAAGAGAAGATCCGGTATTGCGAGCGCGAACTTGACAGGAATATCGACGCAGAGATCAAGGCGACAAAACTCGCACTTGCCACAATGGACAAGGACGACTGTCGGTACAAAAATTGGCTACATTACGTCACTGTGATGCCAGACGTGGTGGCGTGGACGCGGGCTGAGTACTCACGACTCCTCGCCCTGCGGGACCGTCCCCGACGACCCAGACGGCGTAAGGTGAAATCCTAGCGCCGCTAGCGCGGGCAACACCACGCCAGACTCGCGGGCCGTTGCCAACCCTGACGCTCCTGATGAGGCGAGAATCTCAAGCATTCTGGCCTCATCGGGGCGTTCGCGGAGAATGCGTGGCATATCGTAGATGTTGAGCAGTCTGGTCGCCCACGCCTTCACCGCCGTGTCCATGCGGTTTTGCACGGCTGACGGAAGCTGCGCCCAGTCCGACTTGTCTCCCACCATCCGACCCACGCGTTCCCCAGTATCCTGCTTTGCGCCCTGCGCGATTTCTTCATAGCCTCTTTTCGCCACGTTCTCCCCGGTTTCCATCCGTGGCGCGGACATCTGCCCCTTCGCGTTCTCGGTCCCGAGATGCCGTCTCGCTAGCTGCCGCACGGAGGCCTCCTCAGACGCTGATAGCGGCGTCGGCAGAAAATCCTCATCTAATCGCAGCACGCGGACGGATCGGCCGCTATGGACCGGGGCAAAACTCCCCGTCACATTTAGTGCGCGCAGATCCGCCGCGAAGGCTGATATCGCCGGCCCTGTCGGGGCACGTTGCGTGTAAATCGTGGCGGCGTTATGCCGTACGCGATCAACCCGAGGGTTGATCACAACGTGCACGGCGGCGGATTGTCCCGTGCCCCCCGCGAGAATATTCCGTGCGGCTCGCAACCGTCGCTCCATGTCAACCGGGAGGACACCCCCACGTCTCTCTGGCCCTGTGAACCCATACGATGCGAGCGGGTTCTCCTGCAACTGGCCCGCGTCATCGACCCACGACCCCCTCCCTCTCAATCTCGATCCCGTGTCGCCTCCAAGGGCCGCGTCCAATAGCGCTTGTTGTTCGCGGAGGTTCTCCCCGGTTCCGGCAATACGAGGAGACCGATGTACACGCCTCCCCTCTGTGGTGGCACTGTAAGGCAGCAGTGACGACCACTGCTGGTCTGTGACCGCTTCAGTCGGCAGGACTCCCGCGAGGGTCCCTGCGGGCGACCGTGGCGTCTCTACCGCCGTATCGGTGAGTCGCATGGCGCGCAGCTCGTCCAACGTGTCAGCCACGCGCAGGAGATGACGCTGGTCCGCCTCGCTCATGGGGATGGCGTCCGTGGCCGCCCGTGGCGTGGGCGTCAATGACGCTATACGTGACGACAGCTCCGGGTCTCGACTGAGAATCGACGCAAACTCGGGATCTCGGAGCAGCGTCGCAAAGTCCGGCGTCCCCGCGACGGCCTCATCCGTCAGCAACCCCCGTTGCAAGACCTCCCTGGCGGAGATCCCCAGTGCGGAAGCTTGCTCATACAGTGCCATCGCGGTAGACCAGGCCATCTCTTGCGCCTCGGCACCTTCGACGCCTGCCTTCTTCGCAGCCTCTCGCATCTTGGCTACGCCAGCCAAATAGGCGGGAGTAGCACCGGGGTCGCCTTCCGCGAGCCGTGCTGCCACATTCTTCTTGTTCAGGTTACCGCTCCAGAGCCTCTGGTCGGCCCCCATCAGGTTCCCCATCCAGGCATCCAGGACCATCGCTTCTTGAGTGTCCATCGTTCCGGCCTTGGTGTTCAGGGCGCGCTCCCGCAGCGCCAGCCAGAACTGGTCGATCTTTGGGCCAGAGATTGACTGCCCCCCTTGCAGGACGCGCACCGAGTTGGGCGTCCACGACTCCAGCACACTCTTGTCGGTGCCCCCCTGCACGCTCCGCCCCAGAATGGCCGTGATCTCCTGCTCCCCTCTGGGTCGCCCAGCCGCACGCCAGTTGACGAACGTATTCAGCGCGTTCGTCAGGTTGCTCTCGACGCTGGTCTGCGGCGACATCGACGCCAACAGGCCTGTGAACATATCGGCATCGTCCCCAAGAATGTCCGTCAACGCCTGCCGACTGTTCGCATACCATCCGCGCTTTGGCGCACCTCGCCGAACAGCCGCCGCCAGATAATTCACGTCGGGCAACTGGTTGTAGATGTCCATGAACCGTCCCACCCCGCCGACTGACCGAGTGAGCGGTGCTATCTCCGAGGGAAGCAATATCGACAGGGGACGTGTCGCTCCGGGCGTGCGCTCCACGCCTCGACGGAAGGCGTTCCAGTCCTTTGGGTCTAATACGTCTTTCAGCGCACGCAATGACGGCGGAATGAGCTTGTCCGCCGCCGTGACTGCCTTGACTATTCCGCGGCCAATGCCCAGCCCGAGGCCCGCAACCGCAGAAGCCCCAGGAGCGAACAGGTCCTCGGGACCAACAAGGAGATCCCCCACGGTCCCGATGTTCTGCCCCCACGTCGGGGCACCGCGCTCGGCCAGTGTGCTCCGCCACGTCGGCGGGTCATGCACCAGGTCGGGAATAGTGGGATCTGCCTCGCCCGTCGCTGCGTCATACAACATCCCGGCCGTCGCGGGAAGCGCCCCGGTCGCGGCCTCTAGCGCCCCCCATGGACCTTCGATGCGCGGGTCGGTCGGGAGCCCCTGCTCGCGCAGCCTGTCCTGCATCTCCTGCGAATAGGGGTTCCTCCCGACTGTTTGCGTGGCTATGTCCTTTGCGACCTCCCAGGCCGGCACAACAGCGCCCTCCCAGGCATCGCGTGCGACACTCCCAATAGTGGGGGGACGACGCCGTGCCCGTTGCGCTTGTTCATCGCGTCGGCGTAGCTCTTCCAGTGATGGCCCACTCACTTGCTCAGTCGTCACACCGTCACCCGGCCCACCAAGCGACAACCACACTTCGTCTGTCGGGGGCGCGTTGACGCGTTGCAACACGGCCTGGACTTCCGGGTCATCGCGGTCAAGTCGGCGGTCGTTTACGGCCTGGAGTAATTCCCGCTCGTAGGTCGTGAGCTGGACACGTTGCTGTCTGGGTTGTGGGGGCATCACTCGACCTCGTCTGTCGGCGTCATGTCGATGGAGAGGACGGTGGCCGGCGCGTCCGACTCAGCCGCTTGCACCGCCTGGGCGTCTTTCTGGAGCCCGTCGAGGACGGCCATCTCCTCGCGGTGCTGGTGCTCGGTCACGTCGTGCATCATCTTGGTCGCACTCGCCTGCTCGGATTCCGCGAGCCGCGTATCGGACTTGAGTCGCTCCTCGGCCTCATCCGCTTTAATTTTCATGGCCGTGATGGTCAGCTCGGTCTCGTTCCGCATCCGTTCGATTTCGATCCGCATCCGTTCGATGTCGAGCTTCGCCTGGTTATCCATCTGTGTTTGTGCGGTCTGGGCCTGGAGTTTCTGCGCGTCGGCGGCGAGGAGTTGCGTTTTCTCATCCAGCGCCTTGGTGAGTTCCTCGACCATTTGCCCCGACTCCTGCACCTGCTGCTGGAGCATCTGGGGGTCGGGACCCTCGTCCTGGTCCTGGAGCGGCGGCGGCAACATCTTCTTGACGCGTTCCGCGGCTTCCAAATGGCCGGGGAAATCGCGGAATTTCAGGTAAATATCGCCCAATATCGGGAACAGGCTCGGATTGGCCTGGAAGAGCTGGCCCATCTCGTCCGCCCCCTCTTCGCGCCGACTCTTGTAGCTGCGTCCGATACTGACCGTGATGCCGTAGCGCCCTTTCCGCAGATCGTAGAGTTCGACCGGCCGTCCAGACGGCGGTGGCGGCAGCAGCCCCATTGGTGGTGCCCCAGGCGGCATTGGTGGTGCTCCAGGCGGCATCGGGGGTGCTCCAGGCGGCATCGGTGGGCCACCGGGAGCCATCGGGAGACCGCCCGGTCCCATCGACGAACCGCCAGAAGGCAGAAGAGCGGCGTCGGGGAGCATCGGGGGTCCCCCTGGACCCATCGGTGGCCCGCCCATGCCCATGGGGCCACCCGGCGGCATCGACGGCGGGCCTGGGGCAGGGATCGGGCGTTGTGTCTGCGGGTCACGCCGGAACGGCGCGTTCAGCATGACAGTCTGGGGTTCGTCCTCCAGGTCGAGAATCCGCGCAATCCGACCGGGCCGGTCATAGATATGCGGGATCAGGTCGAGGATGACTTTGGCTTCATAGGTCAACGAAATCTCCGCGAGATTATCGATGAAGTGTGAGCTTCCCGAATCGTGCTGATTCTGGAGCGCGAGAATCGCCTTCCCACTCTTCGCGGCCGGGGTCTGTTGCCCGAGGGCTGACTCGTACGCCCCGGTGCCTTCGTGGATAAATTCGCGGGCCTGCTGCAATAGCAACATGCTGGGGCCGAGCCGGGACGCGTCCACCTGGGTCCGCTGCGGTGGGGGCGCGGGCTGGCCATTGAGACTGACAGGGCTATAGCGCAAGTAGGGAAAATTCCGCACGTTCGAGAGCTGCCATTCCTGCTCGTGGCCTTCTTCTTGCCCCTCCACCATCATGTAGGGCGCTTTGGTCTCTAAACTCGACATCTCGACGGCGGACGACGCGCTGTAATTCAGCAGGCGCACGGCGTCTTTGTTGGGTTCGATCATGCCGACGTAGCGGCGTTCCTGGCCAAACGGGATCAGCTCACGGCCAATGACCGGAATGACGGGAATGTAGCGCCCGTCCATCTCCTGCTTGGGTTCCAGTTCCTCGACGGCGTTGATCGTGCTCCAGTAGAGGGTCGGCGTGCGTTCGACGCGCTGTCGGGCGTCCCGTCCCTCGCGTGGCGTGCGTCCCTCGGGAATCGCGTCCTCGTCGGACTCGGACCCGTCGTCGAGCAGCACTTTCCTCGACGTGGTGTACTCGAGCCGGTAGTATTCCGCCACGCGCACGGCGCGGGACGCGCCTTCATCGCCCGAGACCCAGGACGGTGTCGAGATTCCGACCGCCGAGAGTTCCTCTTCGCTGTAAGCGGCCATGGCACTCTTCGGATACCGCCGCTTATAGGTATCAAACGGCATATCGTTGACCACGAAGGCCCACTCGCCGTCTGAGCAGTCGGCTTCCTGCGCGAACGGGTCCAGGACGACGCTGCCCTGCTGGAGAATGCGCTTGATCGTAATTTTCTGATCGTAGGGGTCCTCGCTGTCCGGGTCGGGCTCGGTAATCACGCGGTAATACCCGCGGCCGGCCTTCACGGCCCGCTCAAAGGCCCAGCTCCGTGCCAGACTCGCCCGACTCTGTACCTCAATGCGACGATACAACCCCTGGAGCACCTCGGCGGTCTCTTCTTCGGCGTCGTCACTCAGGGGGTGAATCGAGACGCCCAGATGCGCGGCTTTTTCCGCGTTCAGGACGAGCTGGATCGGATGGTCGAGACTCGGGATGCTCAGCATCGGCCGTTGCGGAATCGAGACCCCGCCGATGAGCTGCGGTTTGCGCTGATCCTTGACCTCGGTGGGCCAGCAAAACTCAGGAACCTGGAACCGCAAGGCGTCGACCTCGCGGGTCCGCTGGTCGCTGTCGGCATCCGAGCCGACCTTGAACCGATCCAGTGCCTGTTGCATCTCGCTGGTCATGCGCCCATCCAATCCGTTAATGACGACTCGCCGGTCGCGTGTCCTTGCGTGTGCTGCGGCGGTCGTGGCGGCGGTCGCATCGCGTGCCGCCCGCTCAAGACCAGATACCGCGTCGCATCCATCAGGTGGTCAGCCACCTTTACGATACGCCCTTGTTCGTCGCGATGATACTTCCGAAATTCACTGCGCCAATTCGTCAAATGCTCCTGGACGACGAGTCGCCCGGAGACGAGCAGGTTCCACGTCTCGGTCAACCCGGCCTCGACGGCATTCTGCGCCGGTTCGAGCCGCAGCCCCAGCCGTCCGTAGATATCGATCAGGGCGCGTCCATCGACCTGACTACTCCCGGCGCTCGCCGGGTCAATCACGCCGCGAACCCACGTCCCACGCGCCTTGATTGCCTCGGCGTGACTCGCCGGTTCGCCCTGGCCCCGGTAGTGTTCATCATAGAGCACAATCCGCCCCGATCCGGGGTCGGTCGCCCCCCAGAGGGCCGCTGTCCGGTTCCAGCCGACATCCATGGCGTAGCAGCGTGGCCAGCTCTCGGGAATGGTCGCGGTGGGGACGAGAATCTCGCGCTCCGCAATCGGGTAAATCGCGCCCGACCCCAGACTCGGCTCCCCCTCGGTGCGCGCGGCAATCTGATAGGGCGGCGTGGTGGCCAGCAACGCCTGCCGCTCGGAGTCGTCCAGGTGCGGCACATCACGCCAGCCCGCCTGGATGAAGGTTTTGAACGCCGCCGACGCGGTCGTCTCGGGCTCCAGAAACCCCTTGACCACGTCACTCATGCCCTGGAGCGGCGTGAACGTCACCAACACAATCCCCTGGGTCGTGATGGTCCGGTAGAGAATCTCCGTGTAGACATCCTGCGGCGGTTCCTCGTCGCACCAGACGACGTGTTTGGCGGTCCCTTCAAACGATTGCCGACCCTGCTCGTAACTCTTCAGTCCGACCAGGCTCAGCCCGCCGCTGACGTGGCGGACCTGTGCCCCTTCCAGGGCACCCGCCAACCCTCGCGCCGAAATCGTCTGTTCAATCAGGTGGGCGGGCACCATGCCGGTCCCTGGGGCCTGCACACTTCCGAGCAGCTTGGCCTGGACAATATCTCGCGTGGTCTGACTATTGGTCCCCACAGCCCAGCACTCCACCGGCTCGTCAAACCGTCGCCCGGTCCACCAGTGTGGGTACAACCCTGTGAGGTGACAAGTGAGTTCGTAGGCCCCGGCTTCAGATTTCCCCACCCGGTTCGCGGCCATGAAGAGCCGTTCCTTTGTGGTGCCGGCCGCGAAAAAATCGAGGTGCTTCTGATACCGTGACCGCGCTAATGGACCGTCGCCGTCTGGATAGAACGTGGCGAATCGCGAGGTCGTACGACGCTCCGCTTCTGCGCGCAGGGCGTCCAACCGCACCCGCTCGTCCAGCGTCAGTTTAGACATCGGGCTCCGGCGGGTCGTCTGGCTCGGGGTCCGGGCTGGTCTCGACGGGCACGAGGGCGGTCTCGTCCGAGCGCGTGTCCGCCGGCAGCGCCGCCGGGGACAACTTCTCCAGTAACCCCGTCAAGGACGCTGACAACTCGATATCCGACAACCGGGACGGCTCCGTGCTCACGTCCAGGTCAATGCTCTGGCGCGCCTGCCCAAACAGGCGGTCCATAATCTGCCCAATCAACGTGGCATTCGGGGCCACCGCCGAGAGGCGATACGCCTCTTTGCCCGCATTCAACCGCTCGACCATCACCTCGGGGTCCGTGACCGTCGTCCACCGGCCCGCATCGTCTCGGGCGACCATATGCGTCACCCCCTGCGCGGCCGCGAGCTGCGCCTGCACCAGTGGCTCAAACTGCCGACTCACCTCCGCCCGCCAAAGACTCAATAACTCCTCCCGCTCTGCCGTCCGGCGGTACACCCGCGACCCCCCGGAGGCCACCGTCGTGCCCCGCGGACGCCCCGCACCCGCACGGACGCCCCCATGGCCGTTTGACGCCTTCGGCGGGACCGGCGGACGTGGAATACGCAGTGGTGCCATTGCTAGCCTGAGACGGTATCACGTTTCGCGCGCCCATGATGCAACCTACCATGCAGGATGGATAAGAGGCAAGGCACCGGGGTGCTCACGGCCAGCCTTGGGGACAAGTGGGTACAAATGCTATATCAAAACCTCAAAGTGCTTTCCGATCCAAAATAATGTTGCTGGGAAAAAAATCCCAATTTAGGTCGAATCCCAGTTAAGCCCTTATGGGCCAACAACTTACAGGGTTAGGCCGCAGAGGTCCTCCCACTGGGCCGTTGCGGACTGCTGCCACTGGCACGCCGCAACCCCCACGAGCCAGGTGGGTTACAGGCGGTGGGTCTAATAATGGGGGTTATGTTAACTTAGGGGTTTATTTTGGCAACAAAAGCGTCAACAGATTGGCGATGTGGCCAAAAGCGTCAACCGGTTGACGATGTCGGGGTTGGGCGACTGACCTAACTCGGCCAAACCGGGCCGGGGACCCACCAACAATCAAGTTGTTGGTGGGTATTCGCGGAATCAGCAGATGTATCACATAGCCCTCCCGAGACAAACGATACAAACGATACAAGTCTCGCTGGACCCCTCCAGCCCCACATCAGTCCACCCCAGTATCCCCCTCAGACCCGCCCAGTGCGCCCCCAGTCGACTCGAGTACTGCACCCAAGGCTTGCCTATGCCGGCACGCGTAACGTGGCGTAGGGGAGCACGTCGAGGCGTCGGGATGTTTCCCTCTGTCCTAAGTCCCGACGGGTCCTGATAGTCCCGACCAGTTTCTGTTTATGATGTGGGGTCACTGGGCAACGAAGGTAATTCGACGTGTTTTTTGAAAACTCCGTGAATTACCTTCATGTGCCCTAGACGAGCGCCCAGTCATCGTCCTGGGCGGCAACGCGCTCGCGCTCGATGAGCAGCAGTGTCTGCTCGACCATGAGCAGGAGGTAGGGTTTGTATTGGGTGATGGTCGGGCGTCTCTGGGGTGGGACGGGCGGGGTGATACAGAGTTCACGGGTCTGGGCATCGACGCGGAGGTCGTAGCCGTCGTTCTCTAGGCGGAGCAGGAGAGTGAGGGCCGGCACGGGGACGTAACGTCTAAAGAGCGGCACGGTGTCAGTCGTCTGGTCTGTCGGCATCAGGCTCTCCAGTGGTCCCAGTGACGGCGGCGCATCATCCGCACGTAGCGCGGTTCCTGCTCGTAGGCCCGGAGTTCAATCTGGTCGAGGTCGCCGCGATGGTTACCCATGGGGACACGCGACCGGCGCATGAGTCCACCGGGCGTATCCACGACCGGGTCGCTCAGGTCATCCTCGGGCGTGGGCCGCACACGTCGCCGAGACGGTGCACGGCGCATCGTGGCACGCCTGGACTCGCAGGGCACCAGCGTATCCCACGGGGCGTCGGGGTCTCGCTCGTCCCGGAACGGGTAGTGTTCGGCCCAGAGAGCATACAGCGCATCAAAGTCCGGGCCAGCGGGGTCAGGGGCAGGCTCAGATGGAGGCTCGGACTCAGCTGGCTGGGCCACGCGCATCGTAATGACGGTGTCCGGGGTAGGACGTGGACCCTCGTGGTACTGGCCCCAATCCGGCTCGGGATTGTCGTCGTCGTCATCCAGGGGGTGCCATGGCATAAACAATCTCACTGCGCTTTCCGTCAACTAGCCCCTCTCTATAAAGAGAGAGGGGGTCTTGTCGCCATCCTGTCGCCATCTTGTCGCCGGCTGTAACTGCTTATGTAGGCAGGGGTTGCGCCGACGAGTGGAGCAGCCGAAAAGCGACGGCGACAATCTGTCGCCAGGACTTGTCGCCACGGTCGCACCCCCATAAACATTAACGTAATCGTCCTTGGCGGCGACAAGACTGGCTGAAATCGCCCCTTGTCGCCCCTTGTCGCCACTCTTGTCGCCGGCCCGTTATTCCGCATCTTGTGACGTTAGTGTTCCGCGTCGCTGCGACAAGTGCGGGACGCATACTGGGTCAGCCCCGCCACATTCGTACCATTCCAGGACCCAGGGAACGTAGCGCCACCCGTGTATCGGCGCGGTCACTTGCACAGTACGTGAGTCGATGCGCTGGTAGGGGCGGCCACAGGCGGGACAGGCACTCG
>Ga0114899_1000961_pt1 | contig 18168 bp, 14 predicted proteins | sample MalvireepMed_215_FD_83497 | JGI IMG/M metagenome (GOLD analysis project Ga0114899, IMG submission 83497) | Marine viral communities from the Global Malaspina Expedition - Malaspina viral metaG DeepMed_215 | ecosystem: Environmental > Aquatic > Marine > Oceanic | place: Mediterranean Sea...
CCTCAGCCCTAGCTTGCTAGGGCTTCGCGAAGGCTGGCCTTGGTGGTCACTAAGTGACCAAATCTGGTCTTGTGCTCCAAGGCTTTAGCCTTGTTGGCGAACCAGGCTTGACAGGCTTTGCCTGTCTTTTTGCCAAACCTTGTTCCTTCGGAACAGCATAGGAATTTAGCGTTTCGAGGCGAAGCCTCGAAGACCTGGAGTAGCTGGAAATCCTGGAATCGCCCCTGCTGTAGCAGAGCTACAGAGGTTGGAGCCTTCGACTCCGTAGGAGTCGCTTTAGCCTTCTTCGAAGGCTTGGTAGACTTCTTCGAAGTCTTTTTGGCTGGCTTGACGGTGACTACGTCACCATTGCGAGGCTCCGAAGGAGCCTTCTTTCCCAATTTCATTGGGACACCTCCAGTTTTCGCTAGGACGGCGAAGCCGTCATTACCGGACTTGGCGAAGCCAAGTCGATGGGAGTCCTCAACAGCTTCGCTGTTGTCGGTTCGGCCTTCTAGCGAAGCTAGAACGGTGGCGGTGATTCGGCTCACCAACTCGTCGGAGACGAGTTTCGCGATGCTCTCTTCGAGAGCCAGGCTGAGGCTTCCAGTCATCTTCGATGACATAACTGTGTCTCCTAGACCCCGAAGGGGTCTTTGTCAGCCCCTTTAGGGGCTCCGTCGCTGGACGGCTTGGACAATCTCCATTAAGCAGATTCCCCTCTTCCAGTCAAGACTAAATCCCTTTAGGGATTTACCCCAATCTTCGATTGGGGTCGTCTTGACAGGAAGAGGGTAATCTGCTAAACCCCAGTCCCTTCGGGACTGAAGCCGATTTGAGCCTGGATTTCATCAGCCCCTTTAGGGGCTGGAGGATTTGGTCAGCCTCGACTCCACCCCGACCCCTAAAGGGGTCGAAAACAGGGTTAGCTTTAGCTAACCCTAGGGACAGGCTTGATTAACAGCCCTTTAGGGCTGTTAGGGAGTCTCCAATAGCTGGATGCTAAAGCATCCAGCACGCGAGACAAGTTCCGAAGGAACTTGATGCGCGCCTGCGCGACGATACCCCTTTGAGAGCTAACCTCCCGTCAAATTTTGAATATATTTCGTAGGTACTCGTAACAATCGTAGCGAAACGCATACATAATGCGTAGATGATTTCCGATTAAATATCAAGCACAGACGTGGCTGGGCCATACACGTCGAAATTTACTGGCATTCTGACGAATCCCAACGCATCTAAATGCCCAAATGTAGGGACTTGACAAATCTTTGGAAATGTGGTATAATCTATAGTGGAGGGCAAATGCAACACGGTGGAGCGCGGACAGGCGCCGGTCGTCCTAGGGCGGCAGCGAGTGCCAACAAAGACAATGAAATAGTTTCTAAGAAGCTCAAGGGTGGGGCTCAGGCTGGCTGGGAAGTTCTGGCTGATGAGTACCCCTCTTTGATACGGCTTGCCGTCGAATTTGCAAAGGGCGCTATTGATGGAAAGCCCAACCCGTCAATGTTAAAAACCCTACTCGAACTAATGCCCAAGGTTGTTGGGACTGACGCAGATGCGGAAGACGCAACTGTCATCCAGCTTGTAAGAGAATTACGTGCCACAATTACTACAAACGACACCAGCAATCCAGAAAAACTCAGCTTGGGAATCAATAGTTTCGGAGATAGTGCTCCCCCGACTAACCTACGACTCTAAGCAAGGTGAGTTGCCGGTAGAACTTTGGCCTGAGTGGCAGGCTGTATTTGATTGCCCTTCTTCATTAATCTTAGGAATGGGCGGCGAAGGCTCAGGCAAGTCTTTCCACGGTGCGCTGTTTGCGGTATGCCGAATGTTTTACGACCTACAATTTAATGGGTCGTTATATTGGGTTGTCGGCGCCGACTTCGAGGATGCACGTAAGGACTTTGACTATATCGTAGCGTTCCAGCAGCAACTAGATAATGTAGCCCAGCTTTCGCAGCCCTCTCATCTTGACCAGCAATGTGTATTAACAACGAAGACGGGGCAAAAGGTGGTAACCATATCGTCTTATGATTTTACTAAGATTGCTCGCGAAGAGCCTGATGGCATTGTTGGGGCAGAGGTCAGTCGATGGTACCAAGAAACCCTTGACCGATGCGAAGGTAGACTTATACGTAAGTATCCTCACGCGTGGGGAATCTTCACCGGTTCTTTTGAATCGTCAGATGGCTGGCTGCCAACACTCTACAACTTCGGGCAAGGCCCAAACGACCGCGATTTACGTAGCTTCTCTATCCCGTCATGGGCTAATAGAGTTAAGTTCCCTTTGGGCCGCGAAGACCCCGCCATCAAAAGAGCTGAAGCTGGACGCTCTCCTGAAAAATTCCTGGAGCGATTTGGGGGGAAGCCTGTTCCGTCTCGACGATTAGTTTGTCACACATTTCGGGTTACTCAGCACGTAGACTATGACTTAGCCTATGACCCAGACCTACCGCTCTATGTAGGGGTAGACCCTGGTGGGGTAGTCTATGCTATAGTATTTGTACAGTTCCCAGAGGATGGGGGCATCAATATTATTGATGAGATTTATGTGCATCGCTGGACACACGAAGCCGTTATCAGCGAAGTTCTAGGCCGACCTTATGGTAGGCTAATCGAGGGTGGCGCTATTGATATTGCTGCTAAGCAGAATCAGAATGCAATGCCAATAGCTATTGACGAATGGTATAAAGATACTGGCCTAATGCTATGGGCACAGAAACAGGCGGTTGATGACACAGTTGAACGACTATCTTGGGCGCTTTCTAATAATCCTAATACTGGGCGACCACGGCTACGCATCCATCCTCAGTGCACAGGACTTATCGCAGAAATGGGGGGAGGCCCCTCACCAGTCGCCGATGGGGGGGCTTGGATGCGCTATGAAAACCGCGAGGGTTTAGGCCCCCCAATGCGTAAGAATGACCATGCGTGCAAGGCCTTGGGCTACTTACTAGGTGGCCCCTACGGTCAACAGGTCGTGGACAAATCTATAAACGACTATCAATCTGTAAGCTATGTTGGCGAATCCTTCTATAATCGCAGACCGCGAAACACTGAGGATTCGGCGAACTATATTTGGAGGCGTTAGTGGTCGCTAGTAGTAAGCAAATAACCAAAATACATTCTGAGTTAGAGCAGTACTATGGGCGGGCACATCGTCAAATGGAGCGCGCTGACCGAATACACAATCAAGATTTTACGGGCCTAGTTGATGTGCCCTATGAAATACGTGTATTCCTTTCGAGTACAGCCTCTAATATCGTACAGTCTTATCGTAACCAAATACGTACTAACGAACCCACAGTAGACTTTAGCCCTGGCGGGACATCGCGGGCTGCGGAACGCCACGGTGTCCTCATGCAAAAATGGGGCTACGGGATGCTTGCCGAAGAGCGCCGCCGCGCGACTATCGACCCTAACCTTCAGTGTGGGTTTGACCTACTATTGCGTGGTGCTGCCTGCAAAAAGATTATCGTTGACGTAAACCATATGATAGAGCCTGCACCCAAGAAGAACTCTAAGAAGTATAAAGAGTGGGAAATGCGGGCGATAAGGAATTGGCCTTATGTCTCCAGAGCAATTGACCCGCTATCGGTCTTTCCTGCGCCGGGCGATGCTCGCCCAATCCCGTTCGTCATCGAGAAACAGCAGAGGCCAGCAGCGACGCTATGGGAGCAGTACCCAGAATGGAACGACCCTAAGAAGCATACTAAAGCTGGTGCGAACCCTGCTCGGCTTGTTACGTGGATTGAGTATTGGTCGAAAGACGAATACATAGTTGAAGCCGATGGTGAGTTAGTTTTTGAAAAGGAGAACCCCTATGGGTGTGTGCCATATATATTTGAGTGGTCAGGGCTCGGAAGGGCTCATGCAGATAGTGACCCAAGCCATCTGGCGGTGGGTATTCTAACACATATCATTGGCGAACTCGAAGAGGAGATTCGCCTTAAGACTGCCATCTCAGTACAAACACAGATGCACGTTTTCCCGCCAATCCTTACGACTGAAGACCCACGTAAGGTTGCAGCCCAGTTCGGGGTAGGCCCAGGTAAGGTTATACGCCATCCACCGGGACAGCCACCTGAGTACATGAAATACCCGGCGCCTAACGAGAACCTTTATAGGTTCTTGGACGCTATTACCGCAAACATATCCCGTATTTCGGGTGCTTCGTTAAGCGGTGGCCGTGAGTCTGGGGTGCGCTACGGCGTACTACAAGCCCAGATGATTGGTCAGGCGCTAACGACTATCGCCCCAATCTTATCGACTTTGGACTCTATTGGTACACAGACCCTTAATATGATGGCAATGCAGGCCCGTTCGATGGACTTGCACATGTCAATCACAGGGTCGTCTGAAGTAGTCGAAGATGCCATCAAAGTATCAGGAACAGACTTTGACCACGAGAGCTTTGAAGTTAACTTCGAGGCTATTGACCCCGCTGAGAACGATAGGGCCCTGCTAGTTGGTGAGTCTCTACGGCGAGCTGGCGACATATCCCAGCGTACCTTCTGGGAGAAATACCTTAAGCACGTTATCGAAGACCCAGACCAAGAGTATATCAACCTCTGGGAAGAGTCTATATTACAGTATCTCTTACAGTCTGGTGCTCTTGCCCAGCTCGTTATGAGCGAGGGGCTACAGGAGCAAATGTCTGGTCAGGCCCAGGAGGGCGCCGCCAACGCAGAGGCTACCGTACAGAATAGGATGGAGCCCACCATATCAATGGAGGGGCGCCTCGCGGCCCAGGAGATGGAGAACATCTCAGGACAAACCGGCTCTCTAACCGTACCCCGTGATACTATGGAGAACGCGATGAATACGGCAATGCCATCACGGGGATTCCCCGCAAATAGGAGAACGTAGCATGGCGAGTAAACCTAAGAAAGATATATCTCGGTTATCTACAGAACAGACCTTGACTACTATCTCTAAGATAGCGCAGCAGTTCAATGAGCGCTTTCATACTGGGCCGAGTAGGACAGAGATGACTACTCAAGACCTACGGCGTTACTACCAAGATATGCCAGCGAACGAGAAGATTCAACAAATAAACGGAATGGGTATCGAACAATGGGATGCCCATATGGATAGGATGTATAATAATGGTTAGATGGGTAGCACCAGGCGGAAGAATTAAGGGCGGTGGCACTCAGCTTGGACAAGAGGACTGGAGCGCACTTACTCCTACAGAGCAAACCCAATACGGGACACTAACTAAGTCAGGACGAGGGGCTAGTACAGCAGCAAGCGTTCGGGAAGGTGTCCAGAAAGCGGCCCAGACTCGTATTGCAACACAGGCAGATGCCGAAAGGGTTCTAGCGGCTACTCAGGGCGTTGAGGTTATTGGCGGCGATGGCAGCGATGGCGGCGATGGAGCAGCGAAGGAGCCAGTGACGTTAGACCCTGCTACCACTCTGCCAACCTTTGGCACCTCAATGTGGGGTACTTTTGACCCTGTTGGGATGACCAATGTTAACTTTGATAATTTTGTCAAGGGCCTTGGCGGAGATGCAAGTCCGGAATTTTTAAAAAACTGGGGTGTGGGCGCATCGCCCGACTGGGGCACGATGCCTAAGAATATGGCAGAAGCGGCGCACCTTCAATCATGGCTTAGAATGAACGACCCAAATATTTTCGTTGACCCTGATAAGGGAACAATGAAGTGGAATAATAAGACAATTCAGGAGGGCATGGCTATTCCTGGTGGTCTTGCAGAAGTGTTAGGTATTCAGCTAGGCGGCCCTGGTACAGGAGTGATGGGGGCTATTACCCCAGGGACAACCTTAACCGCAGAAGACGTAGCAAATATTCAACAAGCCATGAATAATTTTAGTGCTATGGAAACGTGGACGGGTGAGCTAGTTGCTATGGGCCTAGACCAACAAGAGCACGCGTGGAAAACAGATATTACCGTGTCTGCCAATAATAATATGGCAACTTTAACGGATATGTTTAACCAAAACATGGCATTCGCCAACTCTCAGTATCAGTCCCAAATAGCCCAAATTAAAGCAGCAGAGGGACGGAAGGTTGAGCGTGTACGGGGTGAGGAGACTAGAGCATCCCTTACACACGAGTTTAACCTACGCCAAACTGAGCTAGAGGATGAATATAATCGAGCTAAGGGTATAGCTGAACAAGACCGTGTTAATGTACTAGAGCGTATTAATGTACAAATGGAGGCCGAGCGGACTCTTATTGACCGCCAACACGAATTAGACATAGACTTTCGTGAGGCGGAACTTGAGTTTCAAAGCGAGCAAGCCGCGTTAGATAGGGCAATACAGGAAAACCAACTTGATGAGGTCGTACGCCATAATCAAAACCTTGAAATCCTAGATGCCCAACGAAACGCATTAGATAAAGATAGGCTCAAGGTCGAGATGGTTACGCAAATAGCTAGTAACCCTGCGTTTCTATTCTATGCTAAACAGAGTGGTATGTTGGATATTTTAGCAGATGCTCTAGGTGGCGTAGACTCGGCTAATGAGATGTACGACGCTTTAGTAAACTTTGTTCCTGATGATATAGGCACACAAAATATACAAGAGTTTAACCGTATGAGTCAGATGGAGCAGTCGCTGCAACGGTTTGGTGTTGCGGCAAACCAAGGGCTAACTGAGGCCCAACAGAACCAAGAAATGATAGCGGGGGCACCACTAGACCCTCGGATGGAAGCTCGATTTACAAAACCTGAGATTAGGCCTGGACGCGGCGCTGACCCCAGACAATTTGACTTCTCTACTGAAGCTACGCTAGGGGCTATGGAACCAGTAGGGGGCACACGTGTAGTGAGAAGGGCTGACCAGACCCCAGCTATGGAACAGCGGCCCCCTGAGGTATTCCCCGAACAAGTTATGCCTGCCGCCAAAACACCAGCAGAGTTAGCTGAGACTGTCGAGGCTGGCGCGACAACTGTGCCTAGGGTTCTAGCCTCTGGTCAAAAGCTATTTGGTAGTGATAAGGCCAACCAACTATATTCAGATGTTATGACTAAATTCCCCGATATGACACTTGAGACATTTATGTTTCTTAAGCATATACCAAACTTAGTGGATAGGTCGGCTGAGTTTGTTAATAGTCAGGTAAACGCTCCGGCAGGCCAACAGGCGGGAGCTACTCCAGTGAGGTCAGAAGATAACAAGACGGAAGCCTGGAAGAACAAGTGGTATGTTAAAGTCTAAAGGAGTAGACTAGAATGGGAGAACCAGTTAGACTACGAACTACAGGTGGGGCATTGCCCCTGCCGAGTGGTGGAACGGGCCGACATCGTCAACGATTTCTCGATAACAGGACTAGGAATACCACCAGCCCTTCAACGACCTACGTTGATAGGGCTATTGCACGACAAGAGAACCTTAAAAGTTTTGGTGTGGACGTTGTCGAGAGCGATATTGACCGACTGGTTTCTGACCCTGAGCAGTTGGCAAGGGTTAAGACGCTTCTCAGTGATAGAGAGATAGAAGAAGTATTTGGGGTTTTTGACCCCGATGAAATTTCGATGATTCGTCAATCATCTCAGCTCACAGACGTGGCGCGACAACGTATGAAACAAGTACTTAAAGAACGTGAAGATGGTACGCGTGAGCTTGAGGCAGATAAAAACTCTGGTCTGTTCTTCAAAGCATTAGAGCATATAGTCAATACTCTAGTAGGTGAAGAAGGCTCTGGACAACGTACGCTTATTGAAAAATCACCTACAGGCCGAGCGGTTGCACAAGCCCTTACTGGGTTAGCGGAAGGCGAGAAGCTAGTTGATAACCTAAATGCGCGTGGGCAGAATTGGCTTAAAGAGCATGGTTATGTTACGAAAGAAGAGCGCCAAGCACAAACTGAATTTTCCTGGGGACAAGAACTAAAGTCTGGTATGAAGGGTTTAGTTGGCCTCCAAGAGGGAGGGCCAAAGCCTTGGGACATTAAGGGGCAGATACTAGGAGCGGAATGGAATGTGCCTTTTCTACAAACTAATGGTCTAGCGGCTGGTGTCATTGCTGACCTACAAGATATGGATATGTTTGGTACACCCGAAGGTCGAGCGGCAGCTAGAAAAGAATTTGAGAGACTTAGGGCTGCGGGCGTAGATTATAACACCGCTATGCTTGACTCATGGCGTGCGCGTGAGGATATAGGTTGGTGGGTTAAAGAGGGTATTATCCTAGGCTCTGACCCAACGGTTATTTGGGGCGCGGGGCTGGCTGCTGTAAAGGCGCCACTCACGGGCTACAAAGCGGCTATGGGTATTAAGTCATCCATTGGAGCTATGAAGGCTCTGAAGGCTAAGGGCCTCAGTCTAGGCGACTACCAGGAGCTAAAGAGTGGGATAGAATCAAAGATTATGCGGGGCAATGATGATGATTTTTGGGAAGGGCAAGACGAAGCACTTGACCAAGCCGCCCGTGAGATACATAACCAAGATGTAACTTGGAAAGGCACCCGAAACCAGTATGATTACTACTATAGGTTTGGAAAAGACAAGCAAATGACCTATGATGAGGCCGTTAAAGAGCGTGAGCTTCTACAATCTAAACAACGAACACAGCGTGTTCGCGACCTAGACCCAGAAGACCTTTCGATTACGCAGACTACTTTTAGGAATAAGTTAGACGAGTGGGTAGCACTATTTCGTTCTAGGTCTAAAATGAAGTCGCCTAACGAGTGGTCTATTAAGGAAGATGAATTAGCTGAATTAGCTGACGACCTTAGCCCTTGGGCGGATGACCTAGACGACTTTAGTGATATACCAGAAGATGTAAGTGATGCAGCGAATTGGTTATCGCGCCAAAGAAATCGAATTGAGGATGCTAGTGAGATTACCCAAAAGCAATTAGATGAACTAGAGGCACAGCTACAACCGTTTGAGCAGAAAAGGGCGGCATTTGAACAAGAAGCACTAGATGATATTGCTCGAATTAAAGAAGACATACAGCAACCAAACAACGCTAGGTTCTGGGAAGAGAATCCTGAGCTTCTGAGCAAACTTACAGAAGAGGGGATGGAGGGCCTAGAACATACGCTTATAACAGTGCCGGATATATCATCTACCACCGACCTGCTTGCTAGAGTCAAACCTAGGCTAACGACGGGAACTACCCGTGCAGGCCGCGTGACCCAACGCGGGGTAAATTTAGTTGACCCTTCGAGTGATATACATAATCTCCCTGAGGGGAGCATTGACCGTGTTGTATTAGAGTCTAAGGTAGCACACGGGCGGGCACTGGATGAAGGTGATGCCCACCTAGCTGTTATTATGTCACAGTTCCGTAGTATGGGCGAGTGGTTTGGAAAGGTTGACCTAAAGGGTAAGGCTCAGATGGGCCGCCGTAAATGGTACGGCGCCAAGCGTAGGGACGACCGTTATATATTTGAGATTGGTGAGGGCAAGAAGGTGCCTCAAGTCGATGAGGCAGGTAAGGTCAAGCCTGAAAGTATTGATAAAGATGAGGGTCGTCTATGGGGAATAGTTCCTAAACGTGGGAAGAAGGGCCAAAGCGTTTACTCTGCCGATGTATTTTCTATAGGCCCTAAGGTTGACGATAATGGCGTGCGTATTATGTCTGGTAAACAGCATCGAAATAGTATCTTTGCTGGTCTAACTGATAGGCAAAATGATGCTATTGATATGATGCAAGATTACTACAAGCAGATGCTCAAAATTGCTGAGCGTGAGGGGCTTGACCTACACGAGTTAGGTTCCTTTGATGAGGCCTTTGCCTTCATCTCACGTAAGGTTAAAGGTGATGCAGAAGGGCTTATTAACATAGGGCGCCGGTCTGTGACTCCAGGTTTCTTTAAGAGTCGAATGTATGCTACTATGAAGGAAGGCGTACTCGACGGGAAGAAATATTTTAATCCAATGGAAACTGCCGAGATGTACGGCAAGGCTATGTATAGACTCATAGCTGATAAACGTTTGCAGAACTGGATTATTGATAACCTTGATGCAGATTTTGTTAAATCAACTGAACTTAAGACTAATAACCCTAAGGTTGTATCACAGTATGATAAGGCGCTTGGTGTACAAAAGAGCCAGGACTCAGCCGTTAAACTTATGGGTCAATATGCCGAGGGCAAGGTACTGACGCAGGCTGAGAAAAAGTTTCTTAAAAAGGCCTTTCCCGCACTAGCTGATGACCTCGACCGCCTCTGGCAGTCAAGCAAAGCACTCGAACCAGAGAGCCTCGTACGGGCCTTTAAGAAAGCTGTCAAGGGGAAAACGAATGCAGAAATTCGTGCCGCTATAGCTGGTATAGCTGTTGGTGGGCGCAAAACGATGTCTAAGACAGACGTTTCAGCAGTCTTAAAAGAGCTGGGCGTTAAGTTAGAAAACCTACAAGTTGGTACGGTCGAGTTAATCTTTCAAGATGGTTTAAAGGTACAAAAGGCAACGTTAACGAGTCGAATCAAGGGCTTCCAAATGAGAATGATGGAGGACTTAAAGGTTTCAGACGATGCGTTAGAGGAGGCTTTCGAGAAACGTAGTGCGGCTAAAGAGAAGCTACGGACATTAGGCCCTGGTGAGGCATCCCCTTCAAAGGTCAATATAACTTTCAAGGGTGAAGGTGCTCAAAAGGCTGCCGCTGATATTGACAAGTGGCTTGGTGATTCGGGCTACCCTCTGCTTAAATTTGCGACAAAGCTAAATGACGCCATACGGTTAATGAAAACTGGATGGGACTTTGGTGTATTCTTTATTCAGGGATTGCCTATACTATTCCGCGACCCCGAAACATGGGGTAAGGCTATGGGTACAAGCATCGCATCGTTTGTTGACGAGGGCGTAAGAGCAAGGTATATTGCCGACAATGCGGCGGACATCACAGACTTCGTTAAGCACGGTGGGCATATAGGTAGCACCGAAATGACCCAATCTATGGAATCGGGTGGTTGGTTTGCCAAACTGCCAACGTTGTTTGGTGAGAGCCGTCAACCAATCCTTAAGGGTCTAAACCGTGGTGCCCAAGCGGTGCACAGGACTAGCCGAAGATTCCAGTCACAGTATGATACCTTCTTGGATGTTTCTAGGTTCGAGTTATACAAGGCCCTAAAACCTACCTGGCAAAGCCACGGTAAAACATCTGATTTAGATGACCTCGCCGATTTTATTAATAAAATCACAGGACATACCTCAAGTAGAGCGCTTGGAGTAGGCACGACACAGCGCGAGCTAGAGGGGGCCTTGTTCTTATTCTCGCCGCGTTACACACGAGCTACTGCTAGTTTAATCCTTGATATGTCGGTGGGCGGCCTGCGTGGGCACGAAGCTCGAAAGTCGATTGCTCACTTAATGGTCAGTCAGTATGCTCTACACATGGCAATCTCAGCATCGTTGGGCCAAGAGCCAAACTTAACCCCAGGTACGGGTAGATGGCTAAAGACTGAGATACCAGGCGTAGGCCATATCGGTTTTGGTGGTAAGCCTAATGCTATTATTAACATGGCAACGGATATTACTACTCAGCTTAAGAAGAATCCAGAAGGGTTTATGTCCTGGAAGCTTTGGAGTGCTGAGACATACGAGCAGAATGCTATACTCAAACGCTTGAGGTATCAGACGTCACCAGTTTCAACTACCATACTAAATATGGTTACAGGAGTAGACCCGATAGGTCGGACACTCCCAGATTGGGAAGACATCTATCTTGACGATGCTGGTAACTATGAGTTTGATATAGAAGCTCTAAAGGGTAGGGCAATGTCCACAGGCCTTCAGTACCTCCCGTTTATGGTTGAGGGCTGGCATGAGTCTGGCCCTATTGGTGGTTTTGGTGAGTTCGTAGGTGCTGCGGTAATCCCTGAGAGGTCTTATGAGGCCCGCGATGCTCTATACGATAAGTACTCTAAGCAAGACTTAGGTGTAAGCTATAATGAGCTTCGTAATCGTAATGACTTTGAGACACAGAAGTCAGTACTTCAGCAAGCCCACCCAGACCTTAAAGAGGCAGTTCGGGTTGCTCGCGAAGATGAGCGCAACTTCAAGCGTAACGATGAGCGGATGATAGTTCGCGATACCCGTGAACATGCTGTTAGTTATCTCGCTAATGAGTGGGATAGTGCTGCTAATGAGTTTAAGACTTTAGGTGGTAGTGGGCGGGAGTTTCGCAAAGCATTTTGGAACGCCAATACGGTCTACGGCGAAAAAATGAAGGCTCTTCGTACAACACACCCTGATTTATATGCAGATATGAATGCCTATTACGAAGGTAAGGGTGTTAGTAGTCAGGTTCAAGCAGCAACCAACGCTTTTATGGATAGATTGTTTAGCTCAGAGGCTCAGGACTGGTTTGGGAACACAGATTATGCGGCGATTGACCGTATTAAATCTGAGCTAGAAGATGTCTACGGCGCCGATGTAATGCGGAACGTAGACCGCAACTTTACGATTAGGATGAGGGAGCGCGCGGGCGGCGATGCTGCTGACCCCATTGTTTTAGAGTTTATTAACTCAATTGAGGGCTTGCGTAAGTACTGGGACATAGGCCGAAACAAGATGAGCGAGAGAGACTGGAGACTCTGGCTGGCCTATGAAAACTCTTCTTCCGCAGCGAAAGAGGCGTTGAAAGGCGGCACCCTAAAGGACTCAAACTTAGATTTTGAGTCGATGGAGGACGATATTCAGGACGCACGCGAAGAATTACGGGAAATCAGTCCTGATATAGACCGATGGTTAGTATTATTCTATGGCAAAGAAGCACTCCACGAAGCAAACATAAGGTAATACTTGACAAATCGTTCAAAATATGGTATAATATAGCTGAGACTGATTGTCAAGGTATATCATGGTGTGCGACTATGGTATCCCCTGATAAGCGGAAACCCGTAAAGTGACCCTCCCGCACGAGGTCGGGATAACGCACGGAGGTAATATGGCTGACGAAATTGTGGATACCCAAAACGGTAGTGATACAGACTGGGAAGGTGAGTACAAGAAACTTCAGAGGAAACTGAATCGACAACAGAACAAATCGCGGGATAATGCTCAGCGTATGGCTGAGATAGAGGCTGGTCAGCGAAGAACTGAACAACTCCTCGACGCTGTTCTGGATGCGGCAACCTCAGGAGATGACGACCTCACAGCTAAGGCTTTGGCTACACGCCGAGAGCTTGAATCCCAGAGGAGCAGCGATACCACCGCCGCTCAGTTTGAGGCAGAGCTTAACCAGATTCTGGACGATAACGAAACAGACTGGAAATCAGACGATAGACTGTCTGAAGCTCGCAGGTTGCTGGAGGAGGTCAACAGAACGGGAGACTTATCACGTCTCTCTGAAGTCAGACGACTTACCCAGGAGGCCTTAGGCTCCAGCGAAGAAACTGGCGACATCGACAATAGAATACAAGACGCTATTCTAAAAGACCGACAAGAACATGGACGCGTAGATACGGGTACGTCGGTAGGAGGTGGTCAGCGTTTCACGAGGCAAAATGTTGCAGACCTTGACCCAATCAAACTAGGAGTTAGAGGGATGCGCGAAGTCTTAGATAAAGTTTACGACCAAATGGAAAGATAACGGGAGGACATTTTGGCAACAGGCGCAACGGAGTTTATTGACAACACGACAGCCGATGTATTTATTCCAGAGTTATGGAGTATGGAAGCTATCGTAGCACGGGAGAACCAGTTAGTATTCGCTAACTTGGTTGACCGTAAATTTGAAAAGGGGTTATCCTACGGGGACACTATTCACGTCCCTGGTGTGAGTGACCTAGCTGTCCGGACTAAGAGCACCAACGGTGCCATAGATTACGAGACAGTCACTGAAAGTAACACGGACATTTCTATTGCGACGCACCAGTATGTGGCTATCGCCTTAGAGAACATCACCCGTGTTCAGAATAACCGTGACCAACTTCAACTCTATGCTGGCAAGCTGGGCTATGCCCTGGCCTTGGCGGTTGACGACGTGTTGGCAGGGTTAGTAGATAACTTCTTGCAGAACGTTGGAACCCTCGCCGTCGAATTAACCGACGACGAACTCCTACGTGCCAGGCAGTATCTGGACGATGCAGATGCTCCTCAGGATGGCCGTGTAATGGTAGTCAGCCCCGCTCAAGAGACGGGTCTGTTGAAGCTCGACCGCTTCGTCCATAACGATTACGAGTCTGTTCATGGCCCAGCTCGTGAGACTGGCTTGGAGAAAGCCTACGTTTCCTCATTCATGGGGATGCCGATTTATCGGTCGGTTAACGTAGAGGGCACTAACTCTGCTGGTCACGACAACGGTATGTTCCAGAAGGAAGCACTCGCCTTGGTTATGCAGATTGCCCCCAAGACCTACCACCAATTCGATATTGACTATATCGTTGACAAAGTTGTCATTGAACAGCTTTATGGTACTAGGGAAATGCGGGACGACCACGGCGTATTCATGAAAGGAGCCTAAAAGCTATGGTGGAAAGTAGTGAAATCACTGAGGTGGTGGATACTCAGCCGAAAGCAAACAAGACTACGGATAGGCTAGACCAGTTAGAAGGTATGATAGCTGGTCTAGTCAATACCGTCGAAGGGTTGACCAGTAAGCTGGCTTCCCCACAGGGCATGAGTCGTACGCTAAGACCTGAGGCTTTGCTGGAAGGCAGCGTCGAGGATGTCCGCAAACGGGTGATAGACCTAAAGTACCCAGGCCGCGCGGAGAGTGGTCTTCAGCCTAATGATATAGTAATGCCAAAATCTGGTTCTCAATTTGAGGGGCAGGTTCGTAATGGCTTAAAGCTAGGCTCAGATGACCCGACTCCTCTAGGCCAAATTATTGCCTACATGTATACTACTAAAAGAGAAGGCGAGGCCAAATACAAAGTGTTCTTTAAGGGCTATGGCAAAGACGGTTGCCTAGAGAGCGAGCTGGAGAAGGTAGAACTATAGAGCCTCTTCGCTTAGCAGAGTTCCAAGTGGACACAGGGGCGGCAAACCAAAAGTATGCTGCTCGTGGTGATGACCCGCGCCGCACCAAGACAGGTACCTTTAAGGTGCCGCGCGACGCTAACATGGGGCAGTACGAAGGCATAACTCGTGAGAGCTGTAACAAGTTCGTAGACATGCTCGATAAGCAGGGCTGGACGTTGGTTACTAAACTACAAGTTGGTGGCCCATTTACAGCTCACGACCTAGATACAGGCATCACTCTTTTAGACCGTCATGAATATAGGGTACAAGGGCTCTTCCAATTCCGTGACCCAAAGCCCTCTCGCATCGAGATTCCGAGTGGGCTAGTTCGGCAAGAATCTGAACAAAGGATAACACTGAAGGAGGCTCTTAATGCCTAAAGGCAAAGGATACCCAGGTAAAAAATATGGCACTAACAAACCTAAACCTAAACCTAAATCTCGTAGAGGGAATAAATAATGGCTGACCCTATTCAAATAGTACGGTCGCGCGCCCACTTAAAGCGCGTGCGTGGCGGTCGTGATGGGCTGTACCCCTTCCTAGAGCACAACACTTGGGACGTGGTACATTACTTTGATGACTTCCTTGGTGATGAAATCAGAGGTAGTGGTGGTACCCCAGGCATCTATGAACTTAACACTGGCAGCGATGGTGTTCTTTCTATCTTAGCCGACCAAACCAATGGTGTGGCTGAGCTGAGCGCTTCAACTGGAGCGGGCGCAGATGATGAATACGCTTTTATCGCCCTGCCCGAATTGAACTGGACAGCGCAGCAAAATGCTGTCATAGCCGTACGGCTTAACATTGATGCAATTACAACTGTTAAGATGGAAGTTGGATTCACCGATGTAACAACTGATAACGGTGCCGTAAACGTCTTGGCGACCCCGACTGGTACAGCAGATGACTGTGCACTCTGGGTCTTTGATACGGACGATACGGCCTACTGGCAATGCTTTGGTAACAAGGCAGGCACTGAGGCTACTAAGATTGAGGATGGGCTGGCTCCTGTAGCCGATACATTCGAGACTATGATTGTAGCTCTCCGTGATACCAACGCTAAATTCTTACGGTTGGATGCTAATGGCAACCTGACCTATGAAAGCGCTTGGATGACCGATGCAATCACAGCGGCAGATAAGTTAGTACCGTGGGTTGGTCTACAACTCCGTACTGGCTCCATTGACCGTAACTTAAACATAGATTATATCGACGTACGCCAACGTCGTACCACCTCATAACCCACCCCACTTTATTGCCGAAATAGGGGTCAGGTGCCAAGTCTGGCCCCTTCGGTATAAGGAGAATTATGGCCGCAAATAGAACGGTAACCCTTCGCGCCAGTTCGGCTTTTGCTGCAACTGCCGCTGGTACCCCCGTCGCCAGTCATGGTGCACGGGGTATTGTTATATACCTTAACTGTACTGCTGTTAGCGGAAGCAGCCCTACAGCAGACTGTAAAATACAGGGGTACGATGCGCTAGCAGATGTGTGGCAAGATATTACAAGTGCGGCCTTTGCTCAGGTGACTGCCGCTTCCACCCAAACTCTAACTATCTACCCAGGCGTTGCCGAGACTAGCAACGTTACTGTATCAGATGTAGTTCCTGCACTCATTAGAGTGCATAGTACTATTGGTGGTAGCAGCACACCCACTGTTACCTTTAGCCTAGGCGGGGTGTTTATACCGTAATGGCTTTTACAATACCTAACCATGCTGATGCCTTTAGTGCCTTTCAAGCTGAGCCAGACTCAGTTGACTTTGACATACTGGCAGCAGGGTACAGTGGTAGCGGTGTAATCTCAGGCTGTGCAGTCACAGCCCAGAGTTCACCCGATATGACTGTTGCGGTGGCTGCGGGTGTTATTTCTGTGGCTGGTGTACGTGCCTCTGTATCAGGGGCTAACGCAACCATAGGAACTGCGGACGGCACTAACCCGCGTATTGACCTAATCACTATTAACAGCTCAGGTGCTATTGCTACGACAGCAGGTACAGCGGCTGGTGTTCCCGAACTACCTAGCATACCTTCTGTCTCGATTGTAATTGCCTTAGTATTTGTACCCGCTAGTGATACGGCTATATCAACGGCCCAAATTGTTGACAAGCGTGTGTTCATTAGTAATGGTGGTAGTGGTGTACTAGATAATATTATTTGGAACCTTGGTAGTGACGGCGACGCCGCGCTGGTTCTTAGTAGCGCGATTATAGCAGCCGACGCAGAGGTTACGAATGTTATTGAAGGAACCTCTGACCACCTCGCTACAACCGCGAACTCACTCATCATCTCTAACGTTACCAATGATGGTGACATCCTGTTCTTGGTCAGTGACGGTGGCAACTCTAAGGGGTTGCTTCACCTCGACGGTACCAATGGCAGGGTAGTCATCCATGGTGGTGACCTACTCATGAGCGGCGCCCAGAAGATATACTTCTACGATATTGGTGGAGAGTATATGTCGAGTGATGGCTCGACTCTAACTATTACAGGCGCTACAGCATTGACCCCAACTATTGGGTCTACTGCTTGGGCCAATGCTACCCATACGCACGCAGGGTCTAGCACTGGAGGCACAATTGCGCTCTCTGCTGCTACAGGTACCCTTACAGTTGGTGCAGGCGGTACAGGAGCAACCTCATTAAGTAACCTAATCACCTTAGGTACCCATACTACAGGTAACTACGCTGCAACAGTAGCTAACGCTACGAACGGCGGGACTACCATTAGCAACAGCGGTTCAGAAAGCGCGGCTATCACTGTGGCACTAAACTTCAATGACCTTACAGCCGCAGCCATAAACGTAGCTGCCGATAGTATCCCGTTCCTTGATGCTGATGGGAACGCAACCCGAATCGAATCAATCGCTGACCTAGCCACCGCAATGGCTGGCACAAACCTGACTGCTTCAAGTGGGCAGTTAGTCGCCGCGGCTGGTGGCGGCGTACCCAACCCGTTCTTTTTCGCATAGGAGTCTTAGATGCCAACAGACAATTTTAAGCTACTGCACCAGAGCCAGATAACCACCACGGCGGGTGCGCTCTACACGGTGCCAGCCAACCACGAAACCATCATCAAGTACATCACCGTGGTCAACAACGACACAGAGGCTCTATGGTTCACGCTGTTCCACACTACTGGCACGACCTACAGCGAGGCCACGACCATCATCCCAGAGGCCACCTTGCCTGCTGGTGGGTGGGCTGAGTTCAATGGCACTATCACGATGGATGCCAGCGACATCATCGGCGGCGATGCAGAGCAAGGTTCAGAGATTACCATCACCATCTACGGTGA
>Ga0114899_1000963_pt1 | contig 18146 bp, 5 predicted proteins | sample MalvireepMed_215_FD_83497 | JGI IMG/M metagenome (GOLD analysis project Ga0114899, IMG submission 83497) | Marine viral communities from the Global Malaspina Expedition - Malaspina viral metaG DeepMed_215 | ecosystem: Environmental > Aquatic > Marine > Oceanic | place: Mediterranean Sea...
ACATTGACGTGGTCGGGTCGGACATCGATCCCCTGATCGAGAAGGCTGGGCCGGGCGCGACCGGAACCTACGGGCTGTATCTCAAGGGAACAGCCATGAGCCACATCTACATCGAGGGCGGCAAGGTCGGCATCGGCGTAGATGGCGACGACACCACTACCGAGGTCGATAACGTGTTGATAGGCACAGCGTCAGGGGCCACCCCGATTACCGTGGCGGTCGGCGAAGGCGTGACCGGCACTGCTGGCGGCGCGATCGCGGTGGTACGCAAATCTTCAGGCACGTTCATATCGAGAACTGACGCCGCGATCACCGCCTTAACCAACGACGGCGGGGACGTGCAGACCGAGGGCACTGGAACTATCACCACTCTCAATCTCAACGCCGGGACGGCTCGCCTTGAATCGACTGGCACGATCACGACCCTTAATATCAAGGGCGGCGAGGCCAACTTCCTCGGGTCTCAAACCTCACATACCGTGACGACTGTAAAGCTCGAAGCGGACGGGGCATTGGCTTACGACCCGAACGTACTAACGATCACCAACAAGGTCGCCTCCGACGATCGCGTCCGACTGGCCGCAACACAAGTTTAAGGATAGAACGATGGCAATGGAACGAGGCATCACACGAAAACCCCGTGAGGGATACAAGCCCGTTAAATTTACCGAGCAACAACACGCCGGGACGGCTCGCCTTCTCAATCTCATCCGAAAGACACGAGCGATGTCTCCGACTGACAGAATGCGAAGGGGTGGTACGCCTGCCCCGACCGGGCCAACGCCGGTTATGCCGTCACTGACTACTGGCTTACAAGAGGCTATGGATAAGGGAACCAAGGAAGCCGTCAAGTGGTTTCGCGAGGCGTACGACCCCCGCGAGGGGGATGAACCCGCAGCGCAACCCGCAGGGGAACCCGCAAGGCAACCCTACAGCACCTTGGCTCGGGCGGCGCGTAAGCCCATTCCAGATAACACGGATAAAGCGATGGCGATGGCAAATGAAAAGGGTGGGCAATGGCAACATTGGAAAAAGGTATTAGACAAGAACAGCCGAGAACAGGCGAGACGGGAGGTGGGCCAGCATAGGCAAGCCAGACGGTCTGCGTTAGACGCAAGAACCTCATTAGGACACTTCGAGGGGAGTGTCAGCGACTCTAGGAATAAGCTCATCGGCATGGACGAAGCAATTGAGGCGTTGAAGTCTCGGCAGGCCACTATGGACCCGGCGGAGTACGAGGCAGAGTTGATCAAGCTGGAGGGTGAGCGGGAGGACTTCTCGAAAACGATAGAAGGGATCGAAGGTGCGAAGTATTTAGATCAAGGGGTGTACGACGAAGAATTGGCGAGGAAACAAGGCCGGATCGGTGAGACTGAGGGAGCCTTTGGTATCCACGAGGAAGCGAGACAGGCCGGGTTCAGTGACGTGAATGAATACCAAGCTTATAAGAGAACGCAGGGAGAGACCGAGAAAGCGCGTAAGCATGCTTTGGATTTAGCGACCAAGCCGAAGCAGGTAGAGGGTGCGGCAATGACGGAGGCAGAGCGGATCAAGGCGGAGGGGTTGAAAATAGTGCAGAGATATAAGGAGGAAGGTGCAAGGGATAGGCAAGCATCGCAAATTGCAGCCGATAAGTGGAGGCTAAAGCAGGAACAACAAGGTAACGCGGAGGCTGCTAAGATTGCGGAGGATTCCCTAAAGGCCAAGGAGAATATGGATAGGATGATGAGAAAGTACGAGTTAATGGTTCAGCAAGGCTCGGACTCTGCAAGGCTAATAGGCCCGTTGCTCGATTCTTATACGGAAGCCAACAAAGTGATTGGGAATATTGAGTTGACGCCCACACAGAGGGGGATAGCTATCCAGAATGCGACAAACCTAGCCAATGCCATCAAAAAATACATGGACGAGCATGAAAAATACCAGTTGACTATGGACCAAATGAACGAGAAGCCTGAATCCCAGACTAATGACCTGAATAGGACCACAACGCCGCCAACAACGCCGCCAACGGCGTCGCCAACAACGTCGCCAACGGCGTCGCCAACAACGCCGCCAACGGCGTCGCCAACAACGCCTCCGACGACGCCTCCGACGACGCCGCCGCAGGACAAGCAAGACCAGCAAGGCCACGATTATGGATCACGACAACAAAGGCTTAAAAAAGCCGATGCTTTCATCAAGGATTTAATAGGACAGTACAAGGGTACTGGCCAATTGAAAATGGATGCGGAGGGGGATATTGCAAATCTTAATGAGGAAAATGAAAAGCGATACAGGGAGATTTTAGGGCCGGAGCTTTATAAAGAGGTGATGAAAGAGAGGCAACGAGTTGGGAGCCATATGGCGGCTAGGCAAAATTTGATGGGGGGGCTTATTTTAGGAAAAACCGGTTGGACGATTGAAAATCTGCATGCCACGATAAATAGTAAACAAAAAGAATATGACTTGCTGAAAAGTGGTAAGGGCGGCGGGACGGGTAGTCAGTGGAAATATATGAGGGGCACCCGAAGTGAAAAATTTGCGCAGATGGAGAGTGATATTGAAACACTGAAGGCGGAATTGCGCAGACAACTTGAAACCGGCAACGCATCTACCGCCCAACTTACTCAGAATACAATGCGGCGAAGCGCCTAATGGCCACACCATCACCGACCATGCCGACTACGCTTGCACGTTCGACGGCGCAAAAGGTCTCGTCCGCTCGCAGGGATTCTCCATCGCCGCATGCCCAGTTTGATCCAGAACTCTGGGAGAGCATAAACCTCATGGCCTATGGGAAACTCGGCGAGGAGCCGAGTAAGGCGAAAGGGACACCTCGGACACCTCGGATACCTCGGCCAAAACGACGCCGCCACCAGACGGGCGAGACAACGGTTTACCCTCAACCTCAAGACCAGATTGCGGCGCAACCACTTGCAAGGCGCGCGACGGTCAAGGAACAGCCGCCGGATGTCACTGCCAAGGCTCCGACCAGACAGATTGATCCTGCCATCTTGGAGAGTGCAAGGCGCATAGCCTATGCAAAACCGAGCGCCGAAGTTAAACCGGGCGTCGCCGCCAAGCCAAAGGTTCTGGATGTCTCAGCGACAGCTTTGCCCGCTCGCTATTATCACCGTGATTCATATCGGCAAGCGGCGGAATACGACCCCAAATGGGCGAAATTACTTCGCGAGAAAGAGGAGGCTGGGGATAAGCCAAACTATGCTCATATGATGGCTTGGACGCTGGCCCGACGCGATCTTGCGATCGGCCTCGGCGAGTCCATATCGTTCATGCCGTCGCGGGAACGGCCACAAACCAAAAGTGAAAAGGCCAAGGAAAACAGACGGATAAGCAAGTTGCCCTTTGCCTCTCGCCAGATTGCCAAGGTGGAGGCGGAGGTCAAGAGGTTTTTCGCCCGAGGCTACAACGTCCGTAGCGTCCGAGATTCGCAAGACTGGAGGGCCGACGCATTTCAAGATCGGCTGGACTTTTACCTTGCCAAGTTTTCCGGCTTAACGACTGATGAATGGCGACAACACCGGAAAAATCGCGAACAGTACGAAATCAATTCCGATATCGGCGTCTTGGGTGACGTGATCCATAGCTCGTTAAAAGCGGCGGGGAAAGGGTCGATTGGCCTTGGGTCCAGTATGTTAGACATACTGATTTCTGGCGGCAGGTTGGCGGGGATGGATATACCTCTGACTCGCGAATCCGTTGAAGATTGGCTGGAAGAGGGATTCCCTGTCAACCCCAACGTCTCGTGGGCGCGGCAAACATTTGCACAGGGACTACCCGCCGGTGCCGTCAGTATGGCCATGTTCGCGCTGGGTGGCAGTGCGGCTCCGGCATTCCTGTACAAACTGAAAGGCGTCGCGGGGCATGCCGGTCGCGCTAAAGCGTTAATGGCGGGAACTCTGGGGGCTGCTTGGGGGGCGGATACCGGATATGTGACGCTATTGAAAAGGGTTGATCCATCTGTCCTTGATGTGATGTTTGTGATGACTGCGCACACCGCGATGGGCTTTACCGAGGCGTTTCCGCTGGAGAGGTGGTTCAGCGCGCTCAACGTATTGACCAAAGGCAAAGCTGCCAGAAATGTATTGAGTCGAATACCCAACCCCCTGACAAACCCCGCAGCGTGGAAGTCTGTTGGTCGCGGCGCAGCCCTTCAGGGGCTGGTGGAAGGGACGCAAGAGTTTGCGCAGGAATCGGTCACCACTCTGGTAGACGGTCTGACCAACGACGAAGGCTGGGTGAAATCATTAACTGATGCGCTACACGCTGGCGTTCAAGGTGCAGTGGTTGGCTCAATTCTGGGTAGTGCAATGGGTAGTGGAGCGGCGGGGGTCGTAGCTTGGTCCGAACACAAAGCCGTTATGGAGAGCAGAAACCCCGAAGCAGCCAATCGGATGAACATGATTGAGCAGTATTGGCTGCAACGACATATAGATGGAACAGTGCCGGAAGGAACGTCTCCTGATGCCGTAGCGGCGTGGCGAGAATACCTCGACAAGCGGCCGCAGCCCGCCGAACAAGAGGCCGAGCAGGCTCGATCCGGTTACGAAACTGCCGCTGCCGCCGACGTGGACGTGGAAGCGGCCGAAGAAGAAGTTGATCCAATGGGGGGAGCCGTTCTCCTAGACCAAGAGGAGGGCATTGAACTCCCTTGGAGTAAGGAAGAAGTTGCCCCGAAGGGAGAAAGATATCGTGTTGATCAGGTTTCTCCATCGAGGGGGATATTAGGTCAGGCCCGCCGTACCGCCAAGCATCTTGGCTTAAAGTTCGATGTCAAAGAGGACGAGAATGGCAATGTGACGCACGCCGAGATAACGACTTCCACTGGCGCTGTCCTCAAGATGGTGTGGACGAATGAGATAAGCCTGACCGCGTTAACAAAAGGCGGCTTCAAGAAGGAGGCCGAAAGACTGGGCGTCGAGGGCTGGGAGACAATGTCACAGGAAGATTTGGTGACTGCGGTCAATCAGGAATTAAGCAACCGGGGGGAGACGCGTATGGCTAGGGGAGTTCGCCTCTCCGGTGGTGCCGAACTCCAGTTGTCAAACGGCTCAACATTGACAACCGAAGACGCTATTTTAATTTCGACTTCCGAGACCGGCAGAACCACGGTTCCGCACGAGTTGATACACGCTTTTGTGCAGGACGTACTTACTCCAAATGAGTACAACACTCTTCTCGCTCGTTACAAAAAGGAACTTGGACCTGAACATTCAACCCGCGACAACGAGTACATCGCCGAGGGCTTGGCGCGTGATATCGCGAGGATCGAGCAAGAGTTCGAGGGTCGCGGACTCGTGCGGAAACTACTTGACTTCCTCAAGGGCATCATCGGGATGTCAGCCGTGGAGAATTTTGAGGGCAAGCCATACAGCGCCGAGCAACTGATCAGCGAGATGAAGTCTGGCGAGTTCTTCGGGCGAACCGAGCGCTACGGCCGCACGCCCGGCACGGCGGGGCAGGCTAGCCAGATTCTCGAAGCGCAGGCTGCCGAGCCGCAGCCCGTTGGCAAATCCTACGTCTTTATGACCGAGGACATCTGGGGTGATCGCAGGTTCGTCGAGTCCAAGGGCGAGACCATGCAGAAGGCGCACCGCAACCTCATGGACAGCGGCGTCGAAGGCGAGGAGATCGCTCACGCTTGGTACAAGCGTCTCGGCGCGGGCGTGGCGGTTGACCCCGATTCGGGCGAGGACTTGGCTGAAGCCCCCACCGCCGAGCCGCAGGCTGTGCGAAAGCTGACTAAACCAAGTGACGCTACGCGGGAAAACGCTGCCTCAGATATTGGATGGGTTGTTGGGAAAACCGCAACATCAATTGCGGATCAGATTGGGAAGCTCGGATGGACTATTGAAGAGAAAGTTGCTGCCAGCGGATCGCAATATATCACCGCAGGGCACCCAAGTGGGGATGAGTATGTGATCCGAATAGCAGATCATACCAAAACGACAACCGACCCCGAAGGCAGATATAGAGGCATAGATTTCAATTTGGTCGTTATGGCGAATGGGGAAATTAGTGGGTGGGATGAGTTTTCGACTGATTGGGAGCCAGTCTCATCGGCCGAATGGCGTAGCCAATTTGGCAAAGAGGAAGAGTTTGATCTGACTGATCTGACATATCGTGATCGACGCGCCTACAAGGCATCCCTTAAACGTGAGGCCGACGAGGAGCAACCCCCCACCGTCGAGCCGCAATTAGTGCCAGAGGCGGTCCGTGCCAATGTAGTCAAAACCTCAGATGGGTATATATTCCATCGATTAGATGATGGGAGATGGGCAGACAATCTTGATCCCGATAAACAAGACCTGATTTTCGATAATATTGAGGAACTCCTTTCTGATATGGCTGGTGGTGAAGTCCAAGGACCGGCCCACTTGATGACATCACATGAATATGTGATGACTCGGATAAATGCCGACGAAACGGCAGAAGGCGCTGCTGGTCTTGATGAATATCTACAAAGCGGAACGACACCGATTATTCGCAGAATGCGAGAGGAGACATCCCGAGACCCATTTGAGGGGCCAGAAAGAACAGACCCATTTGTCCCCGACGATCCGATCAAGGCATATCAAAGAGCGCACCAACGAGCAGTTGAAAAGGCCATCCAAGAAGGCAAGCCTGTTCCCGCCGAGGTCTTAGCTGACTATCCCGATATAGCCCCCACCGCCGAGCCGCAGCTAGTACCAGACCGCACCATCAGGACGGGAGCCGCGTATCTTCCGGGCGGACGGACTGACACGCCGCTGTACACCAACCCGTCAGGCGGCGACACTCGGCAACTGCTTCGTCAGGCCCAGTTCGGCGTTCTTCGCGGTCTCTATGACGCCGATACCGGCGACACGCACGTTTGGGACGCCGCAACCCTGACTCACGGTGACGCAATTACTAACCTTGACCTACCGGGCGATGATCCTATCAGGTTCACGCTCAACCATGACGGCGAAATGGAGTTCGGGTCTACGCTTGGCATTGGCCTTACCACCAAGGAGCTACTCAAGGCCGCGACGAAGGTCAAGAACTCTCCGTTCGGCAAACAGTTCTACACAGAGGGTGCCGTGCGAGGTTCAGGAGTGGGCGGGATCGCTTACTTGCGACCTAAGAACTTCGTGCGGAGTCCTCGCCCTATAAGTAGGCGTCAAGCCGAGTTCGAGAAAGAGTTTGGCCCGGAGATCGAGCCGCAGCTAGTATCAGACCGCAAGTACATGGCGGCTGCTAAGGCAGGCGATACGAAGACCGCGCAGCGCATGGTAGACGAGGCGGCGAAGAGGGCGGGGTATACGGATAAATACGGGCACAGTACAAGAAGTGAAACCTTTGGTGCTTGGCGCTCGGCACCGGAGGAGTGGATGTCGGAGGAAGAGGTTGCGGTTTCGGCAAAACCCACCGACTTCATTCCCCGCGTCCGCGAAACCGAGAGCGACCTGTGGGGGCATTACATGTCTCCACGCCCGCCCGTCATTGGCCCACGAACTTTGTGGTATTGGGTCAACCCGGAGAATGTCTTCGACCCAGAAAATCCAGAACATCGAAGGCGATTGGAGGAATCATCTGAGCCTGACATTCTCGGAGAGGGCGTGTGGACGCCTTGGGATGACGGCCGGATAAAGATTGGCTACGGGTCTTTCGGTAGCAGTACACAGAAATTCTTGAAGGATTTGGGGTTTGATGGTCATTACGAGTGGGAGAATCCAGACTACGGCCACATGAAGAGAGAAAATATCGACGGCAAGTGGGTGGAGGTTGGACCCGACAATAGGCTGCGAACTCTTGTTGGCTACAATCCATCACGCATCAAACTCGCCGACCCCATCACCCGCGACCGCGCAGGAAACATCATTCCGCTATCGCAGCGGTTCGACCCGACTTCGCCGTCAATCGAGTTTCAGCCAGCCACGTCGCTAGAATCAGGGCTGTCCTCGTTCACCGTGTCCATCGCCGGGGTTCGCAAGCTCAACTTGGCCGCGAGCAAGGGTGACCGGCAGGCACAGCTTCTACTGTCCTACATCGCGTCCGCTACGCTCGACCACCTGATGGGTGGGATCGCGTCGGCGAAGCTGGCCCACAAACCTGCGGTTGGCCTGTATGGAGGCGAATTTGAGGCGTCGGTAAATGCGAGCGTTCAGTTCGAGGAGGAGGATCGCCCAGCGGTACTGGCTGGCCTCGCCCAGTTTGCCCGCAACTTCAACCAGCAGGAAGTCCACGTTCAGGCTCCTGCTGCCGATGGCACCGGGGTTGGCGATGTGTATAGCGACGGATCGTTCAATACGGTACAATATTCGATTGAATTGACGCGGCCACTATCCCGCGACGAGGCCGAAAAGGTCATCAGGAAGAGCGGGCTTTACGGCGCTACAATAACCGACGACTCGGCCACCGCCTACTACGTTGGAGACCCAAAAGATGGCAAAGAAATCGACAAGCACACCGAGCAGTTCAACAGACTCGCGGCCGCTCTTGGCGATAAAGGCGGAGCAATTCGACGAACGTCTCCGCGCCTCTGGATTTACGGTGACGGAAGTGAAGGGTCCATCAGCTTCGACACCATTCGTGGCGACCTTCGTCCCGCGAAAGCGGAAGCGAACCCCATCACCCAACGCCTCGCGTCCTTCCTAATAGGCCGAGAAGTCAAGCCACGCCAGCCTGCGAAGCAGATGACGCAGCAGCAGGCTGAACTCCACACCGAAATATCCGACGCCTATGAGGCGATGAAGCTCAACAACTTGGGCGACGCTCGCGTACGGCGAGCGTACGAGGAACTGGCAGTCGAACTAGCGAGTCAGTATTCGTACGCGAACGTCAAGTTCGAGTTGTGGTCTGACAAAAACACCCAGCCGTACCAGACCAGCCGGGAAATGCGCGAAGACGTACTGACCAATAACCATTTATTCGTATTAAAGACTGAACCCGGATCGTTTGGGCAAGAGGGGCAGGACTTTTCTGATCACCCGCTGGTGCAAGACTCGGGCGAAGTTGATGTCAACGGCGACGCGATTCTGGTCAACGATATGCTTCGCGGCGTCCACGACTTCTTCGCGCACACCATGTCGGTCGCCCAGTTCGGCGCGCTTGGCGAAGAGGCAGCGTGGGTCAATCACATGATGATGACCAAGTCGCCTTGGGCTAGGTGGGCGTTGACTACCGAGACTCGCGGCCAGAACAGTTGGGTGAACTTCGGGCCGCATGCTGAACACAATCGAGCCAATCCGAGGGACACGATCTTCGCCGAGCAAAAGGCTGATCTTCTGCCGATCAGGTTCGCCAAGACCGGCAATGCACAGATCGACACCGGCATGGACGAGGTCGGCGAGACCCCCTCCTCTGAAGCGCAACCACTGACGTACGACCGCAACGTCGGCGGCGCTGACATTCTGCGTGACGCATCGGAGCGAGAGGTTCGCCAGCTTCTAAACCAATCAAGTCGGAAGCTCTTGCGTGGCATCTATGACCCACAAGACAAATCAATGCAATGGTGGGACGGCCTGTCGGGAAACCACACGTTTATCAATCGCCAGCTTGACACCAGCGATCGTGCGTTCAGCGTGCAGATGGACGCCAACGGCGGCGTGTGGGTTACAGGCTGGGTAACTGGGTCAACTCGTGCCAAGGATGCGGCGATCCTCCGCAAGTCAAACGTGATTGCCAAGCTATTCGGCGGCAAGAGGACTCTGGTCGAAAAGGGCGAAGGGTGGGGCGGCGCTATTCGGATCATCTCGACCGACATGGACGAGATCGCTGGCGCTCACGCCGAGGCCCAGCTTGCCAGCTTCAAGGTGGCACCAGCGGAGGAAATCCCACGCCACATCTACGAGGGTGATCCGCCGATCGCCGAAGCGCAGGTTGCCAGCATCCTCGGAGACAAGGAACGGCTAAAAGTTACGGGCACCGGCACCCGTGGAAAAATCCGCCTCCGCGACATTGCGGTAGCCTTGGTGAAACGGCACGGCCAGAAGTACACAACGCTTGACCCCAATGATCGCAGCCCTCGTGCCGCTAACATCATCAGGCAGCACATCTTCAAGGACATTCGGTTTGCGATTGCGCAGCCGGGCAACGCGGGCGACTGGTATTCCCAGCGTATTCAGGCGTCGCTTCAAGTCATGTCACTCGCCCACCCCGAGCTTGCCAAGGACGAGACAAGCCGGTCACTGTACCTGACGCTCGCAGCCATCCTTTCCAACGGCGCAGCGGTCGAGTCGTCGTGGAAGTCTGCTGACACCGTGTACTCGCACTGGAAGGAGACTGGTGAGTTTACGACCAGAAACCCGGAGACAGGAAAGGAGTGGAACGGCACGCGAGGGACAACTATCACGAAGCACCTAACCTTTGTGCAGGAGCAGGTTGGTGAAGACGCACACGGCATCGCGACCTTCGCTGAGTGGCTCAGGTCTCCGACGACAGTGAGGAAGATGCTGGCCGATACCGGCAAGCGGGTCTATGGCGAGAACATAGACACCGAGCTTTACAACGCCATGTGGTTCGGCCCGAAACTCGGCGCGTTCTACTCAAACATGGTTGGCCTCGGCGACCAGTTGACTATGGACCGATGGTGGAGCCGTACATGGAACCGCTACATCGGGCATCTGATTATCTCGACTCCGAGCGACAAGAAGATCGATGCGGCGAAGTACAAGCTCCTACAGTTGATCGACTCGGAGCCTGACGCTGCGGAACTCATCGACTTCGATCTGGAGAAGCTGCGCACCGACGAAGACTATATCACTCAGTGGGCGGACAGCGTCCTCAACACCGCTGCTCGCGAAGGGTATCCACGCAGAGCCGACGCGATCAGTATCGCTAACGCTTGGGATGGGGCCGTCAACGGGCTACAGGACGCACCTCGCGGCGGCTTCGAGCGAGTGTGGATGCGGGAGGTCATGCGGGAAGCGGTGCGGCGGATTAACGCTGGCGAGATAGAGGGCATCGAGCCGGGCATGACCGTGGCTGACGCGCAGGCATTGCTTTGGTATAATGAACAGCAACTTTACCAAAAGCTCGGCGCACCCGGCGGGCGAACAGAGAGTATCGCATTTGATGAAGCAGCAAAACGAACCATCCTCGACCAACACCCCGACATCACCCCCGAACAAGTCGATGGAGTCCTTGATAGACAGCAGCGATTTGCAAGACCAGCAGGACGAGTGGGATACGAAGCCGGGCCGACCGCCGAGCCACAAGTCGCCGAAGGAGCTATACGTCGAACTGGCGAGCAAGCCGAACAGATCACCCGGAGACTACGAGTCGATGGGCCGTCTCTTGAGGGAGATGGACGAGGATTCACGGCTTTCTTTACTGATGTAACTCTGGGCAATCGCGACAAGTCCGATGTGACCTACGCTACGGTTCTTGACACATCGGGCAATTTCGAGTTCATCACCGAGTACAACAAGCATCGCGGCAACTTCGATGACCACATCGCCAAGTCCATACCCGGATTCGGCGATCTGCAAGCGAAGGTCGGTGACGCGATTGTCAAGTCACTGCCAGATGGCGGATCGGTCGTTGATATCGGAGCATCCGAGGGGTCATTCATCAAGGCCATCACCGCACTGAGCGATGGCAAGATCACAACGCTTGGCGTCGACCCGAACGCTGCTATGGCCAAGCACTTCCGCGAACACAGCACCGTGCCCGGATCGACGTACGCCATGCAGGCGTTTGCCACTGACGAGGGGTGGACTGAAGACGACGGCACGGCCATCACTCCGTGGCGACCAACCGAGCGTTACGACATTGCGCACGAGGCTATGGTATTCCAGTTCATCTCTGATACCCGCGCCGCCCAGATCGCCGAGATGAGGCGAGTCCTCAAGCCAAACGGCATGGCGATCATCGAGGAGAAGGTCATCAGCGATGAAGTAGACGCCGAGTGGATGACCCGCGAGCAACACAAGGACAAATACAAGGGCAAGTATTTCGATCCAGCAACGCTTGAGAAGAAGAGGCAGGACGTTCTTGAAGGCAAGTTGGATGTTGCGGACAAGGCCGAGGGCATGCACGGCCTGATGGTATCCAGCGAGGAACTTGAGCGTCACCTGACCGGCCAATTCAAGCACGTCATTCAGATGTGGGACTCGACCAACTTCAAGGGCTACGTCGCGTCAGACAGCCGGGCGGTGCTGGACAATTTCGTCAAGAACCTCGGCGACACCAACAGCGAGTTCTCCTACGTCAAGACCCCTCTCACAGTCGAGGCGCAGCCTGTCAAGGAACCGTGGCAGATGACGAGGGAGGAGTTTGAAAAAGGGGTTGATCCTGAAGACCCACGGGGTTTTCCGCTTGCTGGCGAAACAGTTTCTGGGCTTACGGTCAGAGAAGAAGTTCCAAACATGGCTTCTATTCGCGCTACCTACGAGGACTACACGATCCTCAAGGGCGTTAGAGAAGTATCCGTGACGGAGTTAGAAGCCCCAGCACTCAAGAAGGGCGCACTTGCACAAGATATTAAAGATTCTGGGGAAATCAATCCGCTCATTGTGGCGATAGACGAGGGGGGACTCTCCATACTTGAGGGCGCACATCGCATGGACGCGATACGAGAACTTGGGCTGGAGTCCTTCCCAGCAGTAGTAGTGATTGACAAGGCCGCCCATCGCGTCAATGTCCAGAAAGCCCTATCCGAAGGCAAACCCGTTCCCGCCGAGGTCTTAGCTGGCTATCCCGATCTGGCCCCCGAGCCGCAGCTAGTATCAGACCGCGAGTACATGGCGGCTGTTAAGGCGGGCGACATGAAGACTGCCCAGCGTATGGTAGACGAGGCGGCGGAGAGAGCAGGCTGGGATGACGAAACGGTTTATCATGGAACTTCTTCAGGACCGTATTCCGTATTCCAGAGTAGGTTTGGGGAATACTACTTCAGTAATGACGAGGGGACTGCAAGGACATTTGGTCCGCGTCTGGTAACCGCAAGGCTTCGATTTAGCAACCCGCTCATAGTGGATGCAGAAGGAGCAGATAAATATTCAATTCCGCATGGAGGAGGGACAGAGGTTTTGGATGACTTGGCTGGTAAAGCCAAGTACAGGCTTGGGCATGATGCCTTGATTGTTCATGATGTCGTAGACGCCGCTGAGTTATATGCTGACCCGAGTACTGTTTTTGTCGTTTTCGACCCCTCCCAAATTAAATCCGCCGACCCCATCATCCGCGACGACGCAGGCAACGTCATCCCGCTATCGAAGCGGTTCGATCCGACTTCGCCGTCAATCGAGGCGCAGCCAGTCCCCAGCGACAAGCCTAAACGGCGCAAGCTATCCAAGAAACCCCGCGCCGAATCGGGAGTCAGCGACTATGACATCGACCAAATAAAAGAGATTATCGACAAGACGGTCGGTTCCTCCGAGTCTGCTATGGAGAAGATTGACGTTCTCCTGCCGGGCGTGTTGAATCGTCCATACAAGCCCTCCAACGAGGATATCGATAGCTTTTTCAATATTGAAGATTTACTGGGAGACGATAAGAAGTACGCAGGCTTGTTAAAGAAGATGCATGAAGCAGGTAAAAGGGTAGGGCGTATGTCTTGGCTGATGGGTCGGAGGGATCAGGCCGACAGCGCCAGACAGTTGGCCGAGTACGCGATGAGCGCTATGCCAATCGAAGCCATACACCGAGTCCTGCCCGCCATCGCGAAGGCGCAGACGCCCGCCCAATCCTTGGCGGTTTTGGAACGCATCAACAGAATCATCGACAAGGCCAATAAGCGAGGGTTGATAGAGGAGTTCAAGAAAGAGGCGATTACAGCCAAGAAGAATCTGCGCGATGACAAATACGCCGGAAAACTTCGCGACTTGCTCGATAGCTTCTCGATAAAAAAATCGCGGGCGGAGACGATTAAGCGGGCTAAGGCGATAATAGCTCATTCCAAGACGGTTTCTGTCGACTTGCTGGGGCCGGACGAGATTAATACTGAGCGAGGAAAGGCCGAATGGGCGAATGGCGGGGGGCACATTCTGGATAGCGCTATGGCTATTCTCAAAGATAGCGAAAAGGAGAATATCGCCGACATGGAGGTTGGCCAGATTAGCGAGATTATCAAGGCCATCACGCTACTGGTTCATCTTCATACCACCGAACACACAATAAAAGCCAGCCAGCGAAAACGTAAACTCGGAGAGTTCGGTGATGCTGCGAATACGGAGTCTGAGGATAGACTCAAAAAGAAACCAGTCGGTCGAGACGACCCATCCTTCGGGCAGGCACCCGTCTCCACATGGTTCCGGCTCGGCCTGATGAACATGAGGACTAAGGTCGAGTGGATCGCCGGTAAAACCGGGGTGGTCTACGAGACACTCGTCGCGACCCCGAGTCGCGCCGCCGAGGCGTTCTCAGCCAAGCAGCAGCATTACAGGGAGGAGATACTCAGCGCGGCCCGTGACCTCGGCATCACGCCTGAGATGTTCGACAAATGGTCGCTCCCGATGTTCGAGTCGAGCATTGACAAGATAATATTCGCCGGTACACGCCGCCGCAGAGCCTTAAAGAAGTGGCTCGCCAAGAATGCTCAGAGGGTCAATTTCGATAAGGGCGAGGTCGTCGACGAGAACGGAAGGCATGTTGACAACCTGCTCCTGTCGCCAATGGAGCGGGTCGAGTTGATGCTTAGTTACAATGACCAGAGAACCCGATCGCAGATGCTGGCTGGCGGCACGAACAAGCCAGAACGAGGTGGCATCACGCTCAGGGATCGGGCGAATCGACCCCGCTACAAGCTGACGAATGAGGCGTTTCTCAAGATATTCGAGTTCAGCGACAGCCACGACAAGCGGGAGAGGCAGTTCGCATCGGCGTTGTGGGGGTCGGTCAACGGCGAGCTTCGCGAGGACATAGACGGCATCTGGCTGGATATGTTTGGCTCTACGCTCACTCAAGGCAACCGCAACTACTGGATGAGCCGTCGCGACCGCAATTGGAAAGACGTTGATGCTGATAAAGAGGAATCCCAGCAACGCTGGATGGAGCGGCAACTTGACCAGCAGAGTTCGTTCTTGAAGAGGACTGGCGGCAGCGAACCGTTCATCATCGGTGACGCCCTCCAGAGCTACTTCACTTACGTCAATCGCGTGTCGGCTATGGTCACCAAAGCACCCGCCGCGCGTGACGCGAGGATACTGCTCCAGTCGCGTTATGGCCGCAAGTGGCGGGATACCGTGGAGACTCGCATGCCTCACGGCAGGCGACTGCTCCAAGACCTGAATGACACCATAGCCGACTGGCGTGGCGTAGAATCCCCGCAATCTATAGACAGGGACGATTGGAACCGGATTATTGGGATTATGATCAAGCGTGCCCACATCGGCGCACTTGGAATCAGGCCGAACGTCATCGCCTACCAGCTTGCCTCGCTGGTCACCGCCACCAACGAGGTGGCAGGCAAGTATATGAATCATGGAATGCTGAAAGTCGCGAACCTGAAGTTGCGGAAGGCTCGCCAGAAAGAGATGATCGACAACTCGCCACTCTACTGGGCTAGGTGGTCTGGCGTCGGCCATCAAATCCTCACGGCGGACGTGCGGGGCATGCAGCTTCGCCAGTTCTACGACCTCAAGGGCGGCATCGTCGAGGGAGTCGCTATGGGCGGCATCAAGCGTGGCGACGCTGCGGTCATGCACGCCATATGGGAAGCGGTCAAGGCCGAGGGCCGTGACAAGGGGATCACGGACAAGAAGGACTTGATGGCCCACGCACGCGAACGGTTCCGCGAGGTGGTCGAAGGAACCCAGCCGACGTGGGACCCACTGTCGGTCGCCGGTTTCGTTCGCACGTCCCGCAAGAACCCAGCCCTGTACGTCGGCATGCTCTACATGTCGCAAAGATCGAAGAACGTGAACATGGGCATCGACGCCTTGTTTGAGTTCCGCGACAGCGAGAAAACCTTGTCCGACTATAAAAAGATGGTTCGCAAGGTGACCGTGCCGCTGCTCGTTTCGTCGGCCATTATCTCCACCATCCGCGTCGTCTACAAGGCGTTGACAGGCGGCGGCGGAGACGAAGAGGATGAATGGCAGGACTACATGGCAGAGGTTCTCGGTACGACATTTGGAAACGTCGCGCTGGCCGGTGATGTCATGGGCGGCGTGATAGCGAATGTGATTGAGCAAACCAAGCAGAATCCACGCGCAAACTTTGATGCGTTTTGGAAACTCGAATCCGGCTCCATTATTCGCAAGTCTATCTATGACGTGTCTCAAGCATTCACTCATGCTTCCGAAGCGGTCGTAGACATAGCGACCTCGTCCAAGTACGAAAGCGGCGAGAAGAAGGGCGAATACAAATGGAAGTATTCAGCGGGCAGGATGTTTGAGACGGGGGTCAAGGGTATTAGCATCCTGACTGGCAAGCCGGGGACGGCGCTCCTGCCCCTGACCAAGGGAGGCCTCGGCCTGCCCACACTCCTGCCGCATCGCAAGAGGGGCCGCACCTACCACTACATCCGGCTCGCCTCCGCCATCAAGAGCCGCGACAGGGAGAAACTTCTCGTGGCGGCTAGGGCATTGCGTAAACTGGGCGCGACCCGGTCGCAGGTTGCGTCATCCCTGAAGTCTCGCGGCGCGTATTCTGAGAGCGTCGCGAACATGTTCCCCGGACCGACTAAAAAGCGAAAGAAGGTTAAGTTCGATATCAAAGGCATCACAAAGCGCACCAAGGCAGCACCGGTCATTACCCATCGTTCCCGTCGAGAGCGCCAGCCCCGCCGCGAGCGGGGAACTATGGAGCGGTCACGATAGTCGAATCGGCTAGGTTGGTGGCCACGCACTCCCACTTCACGGCGACCCCGCCCCGCTTGACCTTATGCTTGGCGAACGCCCACAACTCTGCCCGGCACCCGGCGGCTAACCACCTCGCGATCGCCTCGGCCACATCGCCACCGGCCATCTTCTTCAAGTGGCTCGCCCGGTCTCCCATCGTGCATGCTTGGATGCCGACAACATGAGGCGAGGACTCGCCCGTTATTGCGATCACATCCATCCAACCGAACAAATCACGCCTCACGCCCACTGCGGGGTGTCCGGGTATGTTGACCCACTGTTCTGCGCGTGCCATGAGGTAGCCCAGTTGCCTGCCCCTCTGCATTGCGCGTTGTGACATGAGGATTCGCTTGGCCATCAGCATAGCCTCCCATATCAAAAACCCCCTCCGCGCCTACTAAAGTAGACTGGAACGGGGGGGCTTTTTACAAAGATCACAGAAACAATATGTCAGCCATTATTCGGGTGGCCTGCATACTCATCTAGGAACTTGAGTATGCCCAGCTTCGTTGTTTTAATCTCAACTTCCTCGATGCCAGATTGGCTAAAGTCCAGTGGATGAAAGTTGGGTTCAGCCACACGATCCCACATATTATAGTGATCTGCGGTATTCTCTCGTATAAAGGTTTTTAACGCCCTCTTGGCGTCACGCATGTTACTGTGCCAGAGGTAACCTCTGGAGCTATTCATATCGTTGTGAAGTATTACGCGGTAGAGCTTCATGTTGTGTCCTTCCTGTGTGTGTGGGTGATTCGGTTCCAGTCAACTAGGCTGCCAGCGCCGGGTGGCCATCGTCGACAACGTACACATGCGTGTGCAGGTTTTTCCCTTTGGGCTTTTTTGGATGTTTCAGCATCAATGTTTTAGCCGTGGTTACCCAAACATTCTTCAAGTCTTTTTTGCGACGCACCCAGTTCTCTACCTTCCCGGCGTCCTCCGCGCGTGCGGCCCAGTAGGCGTATGAGCCACCGGGCGCGTTGCCCCATCCACTCATCCAAGGGTCGTAGCCGCCTACGATGAACGTGTGGGTTTCCATCTGCTCCGCTGTTCTGTCATCCTGATACATGGTTGTGTCCTTCCTGTGTGTGTGGGGGTGATTCGGTCACTATTGCCACGTTGCCGCTGGGCAGGTCATTTCGATCGGCTCCTGTGCGAATGCCATCACCTGTGTGAATCCAGACCTGTCGGCCATTACCGCTGCGTCCCGGCCTGCGCACCACCTCTCCGGTCTCGCTGCGTTTGAGGCGGATCAGCGGCGGGAAAACCTTTCGGCCATCACTTAACTCAGCAAACCGAGGCGATACACTTTGCAAGTCGATCTCAATGCGATCAGCCACCTCTTCTGAGGTAGCACCATAATCACCCGCCAAGTACACGGCATGCGCCACCTTCAAC
>Ga0114899_1000964_pt1 | contig 18123 bp, 22 predicted proteins | sample MalvireepMed_215_FD_83497 | JGI IMG/M metagenome (GOLD analysis project Ga0114899, IMG submission 83497) | Marine viral communities from the Global Malaspina Expedition - Malaspina viral metaG DeepMed_215 | ecosystem: Environmental > Aquatic > Marine > Oceanic | place: Mediterranean Sea...
ACTGACCCCTGATCCTATAGCGTTTTTGGAATTCGTCCGACGCGGGGCGGTTCCAGTAGACTATAAGGTCAGGGAACAACATTCTGATTTTATGAGGGCGTTTGAAGGTCCGTCAGGGCAACGCGTTCTTTTTCAAATTTTTGACTGGGGTGGCGTGTTCGCCACTGCCGGTTCCGCGTCCAACGAACAACTCCAGCGCCTGGAAGGACGTCGAGAGCTTTGTTGGGCGATCATGGCGGCACTGAAGGCGGAGGTTCCCGCGTTAATCGGCCCGCATCCATCCGAGGAAATCAAACAGGAGAGTGGTGATGGCTGAAGAAGATATAGAAGAAACAGAAGAAATTGAAAGCGTCGAAAGTGAAGGCACTGAAAGCACCGAAAGCGAAAACACCGAAAATATCGAAGGCACTGAAGATAAAGGCGCCAAAGATAAAGGAGAAGCAGATAAAGGCGAAGCTTTCGCCGACGCTCCGGCATCTCCGGCATTCTATGATGACTTCACGGACGACGACGTAAAGAAATTCGCCGCTCGGTATACAACGCCGGAGGAGATGGCGAAGGCTGGATTTGGATTGCGTCAGCAACTCTCGACGGCGATCACGCCGTTGCCGGAAGACGCGTCTCCTGAACAGACAGCCGAACATCGTCACAAAATGGGTGTTCCCGAAAAACCGGAAGGCTATGAGCTTATCGCTATGGAGGGTAAGGAGGCTGATGCCAACTTTATCGGCGCTATGTCTGGCCTCTTCCACGAAGCCAACATATCCAGCGAACAGGCTAAGGTGTTGAATACGGGCTGGAACAAGTACGAGGAAGCGATTATCACGGCTCATAAGACCGCTGATGATGAGTTCGCCAAAGAAAGCGAGGCTGTACTTCGATCCAAATGGGGCGAAAATTATGACCGTAATAAAGCGGCGGCGGTTCAGTTTTCCAATAACGAGGAAATTTGGGGGGATAATATGGACGCTGCGAAGTCTCTGGAACTATCGGGTGGACGCTTCTTGCTCGACCACCCCGTGATCCTCGAAGCATTCAGCAAAGCCGGTTTGCGTTTGGTTGCTGACCCATTGAGAACAGGTATGACCGAACAACAGACGGGATCGCTTGAGAAGGAACTGGATAACCTCATGAAAACACCTGACTACTGGCAGAATGAGGCTACCCAAAAACGCGTCGCCGAGATCAATGAAGTTCTCCACGGTAACGAGCCTATCGTCGGTGAAGATTTGAGGCGCGTCTAAAAAGTTGACTAAGTCAGATTGAGGCGTGTAAGGTGGTCGCAGAATTAGCGGCCACCCGCGTCTCGCGCCCCGCTCGTTTACGTTAGAGCCGGAAGCCCCGATACAGGGATATTAAGCGGCCCCGAAAGGCCACCCCGCTCCTCCCCCGATAAATCGGCCACCCTGCCGAGTTCTGCACTGAACCCTTTGTATTAACTATGGTTTGGAGTAGAAATCATGTCCACATCCGTTAACTCATCGTTCGTCAAACAATACGAGCGTGAGGTTAAGGAAGCCTTCCAGCGGAAGACTTCCAAGCTGATCAATACGGTCAGACGTAAGCCGAATGTGGTGGGTTCCACGACTACCTTCCAGAAGATTGGTAAGGGTGTAGCGACGACCAAATCTCGCCACGGTCTCATAACTCCCATGAATCAGAGTCACACACCCATTGAGGTCACACTCTCTGATTTTTACGCCGGAGATTACGTCGATAAGCTAGATGAGGCCAAGATCAACCACGATGAGCGCAGGGTCATCGCCGAAGGCGGTGCCGCCGCTCTGGCTCGGAAGATCGACGAGCAACTCGCTACCACTCTTGATACGACCACGAACATCGAAGTTCACGCTTCCGCCGCTCTCGCTAAGGGTAAAATCCAGTCGGCTATGGAAACCCTCGGCGACAACGACGTGTTCGAGGAAGGTAAAATGTGGGCCACACTTGGCTGGAATGCCTGGAACGACATGCTGAACATTTCCGAGTTCGCTAATTCCGACTTTGTCGGAAACATGCACCCGTGGCTTGACGGGACAGAGGCGAAGCGGTGGATGGGTTCGGTATGGGTTCCGTCGTCCGTCACCAACTTTGTGAAGTCCGGTTCGACTTACCTGTCGTTCTTGTATCATGAAGACACGATGGGCTACGGGATGGCGCCGGGTATTACCGCAGACATCACCTGGGTCGGTGAAAGAGCCGCCCATTTCATCAACCACGCCATGTCAGGCGGCAGTGCGATGATCGACGATCAAGGTGTCGTCGAAATTCAGCACCAGTAAGCGGGAGAAAACGAAATGGCATACGATATTTCCAACCTCGCGCTAGTCGCGCACGGCAACAACAACAAGGTCTATCGGTACACGACCACCGCCGACACGTTGGCGACGGTCTTGGCGTCCGGTTACTTCGGGAAAGATAGCACCACTCTTCAGCAGTCTTCGGATATGCTGGATGCCGGTGACATCCTCCTCGTCAGCGCCTCCGATGGACTTGCAAACCTCCGCGTCGATACCGTCTCGGGTACGACTGTTACCACCGAGATGGGGTCTGGGGAAACCCAGTGGCTTGTAACCGACATCGAGAACCTTTTTGTGGCGGCGGCAAAATATATAGCCGCTCCGTTCGATGGTGTTATCCGTCGAGCGAAGGTGATCACCAACGGTGAAGTGCAGACCACAGTTGGCGCGATCCGGGTTCTTAAAGGCGGAACTCTCGTCACCGGCCTTTCCTTCAGCATTGACCAGTCCGGTCAAGGTGCGGGTGAGGTCTATCAGTCCACGGCTACCGGCGCCAATACGGTATCGGAAGGCGATGCGGTCCAGATCGCATGGGATAAGATGGGTGACGCCGAGATCAATGCGAACGAAGCAGACGCTTGCGTCATGATCGAGTTCGTACCGGCTTAAACGACCTCCCTGTTGGCTTCCTCGCCAACTCCCCTGAAAGGGCTAGTTCTTAATTGAACTAGCCCTTTCTTTTTATTGGTGTTAAGAATGTTCGCGGCATCGCGATCACGCGGCCCGCAGTGGGAGAATGGGATGTTCAAGAGATTAGGTTTTATCGGAGCGGGTAAACAGGCCCGCGAACACGCTCGGGCCGCCCAAGCTCTCGGGGCCGAGGTTATTCTCACCGCCGTCACCAGCAAGACCTCTGAAAACATCGAGGGGTTCCCATCGAAAGACGGCTTTCTCTACAACAATAACAGCGCCAATGGCTGGGAGCTTCTCCTGAAGGAGAGCGATCTGGACGCTATTATTGTTTGCGCGCCGTGGAACGTGATACCGAAGATGATGCCGGAGCTTATGGCTTGTGATTTGCCGATGCTGATTGAGAAACCAGTGTTTTTGGATGACGTTATCGATATTAGCTGGAGTAATAAATACGTCGCCATGAATCGCCGTTTTTACGGGTCTGTCGCGGAACTTAAGAAACAGATCACCGGGCATGAAATCGTCTCGGTCGAGGCGGTATGGTCCGATGCGACGGAAGACCTGGAAATCCGGCACAAGGGTATCACGCCGTACCTTATGGAGATGTATAGTATACACATGATTGATCTTCTCTATTATCTGTTCGGTGAAATGGAGATCGAATATAAGCAGAACTACTCACACTGGGGGTCATTCGACGCCGTACTAAGCCCTAATCAACAACATCTGAAAACTTTCCCCATTCATCTTTCCATCACTCAGAACAACCCCCAGAAATCAGGTATCACCATCAGGACGCGCCACGGCGGATGTATAATGCTATCACCGCTGGAGGAATTGAATGTCTACCGGCGGATGGAGATTATCGAGAGTGGCGGCTTTCGGCGCTACCAGCCTCAATACTCGATGCGGCGCTACGAAAGCCCTGGCGGGTTGAAACCCGGTATTCGCGACCAGATGGAGGCATTTTTAAAACAGGATACGAAGAAGCTGGCGACTATAGGTGACGCGATTTATATTCACAACTTGATCAATGAATTGAGGTATTGATGTTCGAGATACCGAAAATCTGTCAGGTCAAAGAGGTCTGGATGCGGGCCGCGACGTTTAATGAAGATTTCGTTAATAGTATTATCGATATTGGACGAGCGGCTAAACAAGTTGAAGGCCAGGAGATAAAAGCTTATGGAGGTCGAAAGGGAAATATTGCTTGGATCAACGACCAGGAGATGATGCAAAAAATAGCGAATGTTGTCGCGACGACCAACGCCGCGTATTTTCATTATGACCTCACTGCGTTCTTCGATGCCTTTCAGTATGCTGAATATGGAGAAGGTGATTTCTTCGACTGGCATATCGACAGGGCGGGGTCACCGGAACATGCCCCACGCAAACTTTCTTTCACTGTTAATCTTTCAGACCCTAGCGAATACGAGGGCGGGCAGTTTGAGGTTATGTACGCACCCAAGCCGGAAGTCATCGATCTAGCGCGTGGCGAGATGATCATCTTCGATGCCATGATGTGCCACCGGATCACGTTGGTCACGCGCGGCGCTAGAAAATCCCTGGTTGGTTGGGCCTGTGGACCGGAGTTGAGATAATGGCTGATCGTACTCGCCCGCCTGGGGCAAAGACTTTTCTCGACCACCGCCTACGCCAGGAAGACGCCCATATCGGTAAGACCAAATGGAACAACGACCCGATGTCAAGCTTGGTGTCGGTTGAGGTCAACATCATTGACGGGTGTAACCGGAAGTGCCACTTCTGTCCTCACGCCAAACCGAAGATTTACCCTAATCGCTATGATTGGAAGATGAGCAATCAAATAGTGTCGATCATCGGCGCGCAACTCCGGCAGATCGATTACCGGGGCCGCATCTCCATGAGTGGCTACGGGGAGCCGATGCTGAATAAGGAGGTTGCGGGCCACATTAGTAATTTTCGTAGTTGGCTCCCTAATAATATCATCGAAATGAACACCAACGGCGACCCGTTGACAGTCGCCAATATTCAGCGGGTCTTCGAGGCTGGACTGACTGAGATGTACGTCAATTTATATGACAACAAGCGCCAGATCAGCCATTTCATTAAAATGTTCAGAGAAGCGGGGCGCCATAATTATATCCTTCGCCCGCACTTCGATCCCGATGATAACTACGGTCTGATTATCAACAATCGTTCCGGCATTATGAACCCTAAGAAGAAGGCGTTGGAGAAGCGATGCCATTACACTTTTTATAAGATGTTCATCGATTGGAATGGCGACGTTCTCTTTTGCGCTAACGACTGGGGCCGCAACCTTATCGTCGGTAATATCTGCCACTCACATATCAAGGATATTTGGATGAGCGACCAGATGAAAAAGATTAGGCTCCCCTTGGCGGAAGGCGATCGTTCGATGCACCCCTGCTCCCAGTGCAATGTTAACGGCACTTTGCACGGCAAATCCTCATTCGATACGTTGATGAAACATTATGGTAAACATCCCTCCTGAACTCCGTAAGCATGAGCCACCTGTAAAGGTGGAATTTAAGAAGACGTACTGTATCGTTACCGGTATGGGGCAATCGTTGATGGATGACTTTATGCGGGCCAGGAACAAAGTCATGCAGACGGGGAAGATGTTCAACGTCATGGGCGCTAACCGTTCCTCTCAGTTCATCAAGACTGACATGAACTTCTCTCTCGACAGGGACAACATCCAGTATTGGCGGGATATCGCCATGAGCGACGCTCCTTGGCATAGCGGCCAGCCGGGTGCGACCAGAAGCAAAGAAGATTATCCGTGGGTAGATTATTGGTGGCCGATGGTGATGGGGTCCGGTTCCTCAGCTTGGGGTGCGGCGAAGGTTGCTCTCCTGATGGGATATGAGCGGGTTGTTCTGTGCGGCGTCCCGCTGGAGCCGGGACCATACGCTGATGGCATTTATGCGACTACATTTCAGGACAATATGAACACGCTCGGCGTGATGCGAGGGGTGATTGAGAAAGATAAATGGATGCATCCTTATGTCAGTTCTATGAGTGGCTGGACGAAGAAGATTCTTGGTGGGCCGTAGTGTAACTATCTTGGCCGAGCGGTGGCCCTTGAAACGATTTGAAATGTTTCGTGATGGGTTCCTGAAGCTCGGCTATACCGTCAATCACAAGCCGGTGATGGCCGATATGCTGGTGATTTGGAACCGCTATCGAGAAGGCGGAAAACTGGCTGATGAATTTGAGGCTGAGATGAACGGCGTCCTTGTAGCCGAGAACGCCTACATCAGTCCCGATAGCGCGGGTCGGAAGTACACGGCGCTATCCCGCACCGGCCACAACGGTTCCGGTTACACGCCCTATGGTGGGCCTGAGCGGTGGGCGAGGATGGAGGTCGACCTCCACTCATGGCGCAAGACCGGCGACTGGATACTTCTTTGCGCTCAACGCGGCCTGGGAGCGCCTGGAATGGCGATGCCACCGGAGTTCATGGAGGGAATGCGGGATATGCTGATGAAGACGACGGGGTGCCATATCGAAATGCGTGATCCTCCTTCCCGCCATCAGAACCAGAGGGCGTTGGAGGAACTTTGGCCGCTCTTGAAGGGCGTGGTGGTCTGGACATCCAATATGGCGACCAGGGCGCTTTTAGAGGGCGTTCCGGCTTATTACATGGGGCCGCATCACATCATGGCCGGGGCCGCGATCAATGGCGTCGATAAAATCTTGGAGCCGACCCATACAGACCGGGAGGCCGCTTTCCGGCGACTGGCGTGGGCGCAGTGGACGAGGGAAGAGATCGAGAGCGGGGGGGCGTTGAAGTGGCTCGGTTGTTGATCGACATCTATACCAGAACCGACACTCGATCCAAGGTGCTTGGGGCGGCAATAGCTCGCGGTATCAAGACCGCAGGAGACAGCCCAGTGATTTCGCCGACGCCGATCTACAACCGCCCGATTGGTGATGTTGCTCTCTTCTACGCCTTCAAGGGCCGGTGCAAGGAGATCATGGCCGACTACCTGAAGGCGGGGAAGCATGTCATCTATATTGATAGGGGCTACTTCGGTCACCGACCTCCCGGCACCGATCACTATAATGGCTATCACCGTTTTGCCATCAACGGCCTCCACCCAACGCCGGACGATGTAATGAGGGAGGGCCACAAGGTTGATCGGTGGAAGCATCACCGCATCGATCCACAGAAACACTACAAAGGATCGCACATCTTGCTGGCGGGCATGTCGCCCAATCAAGCCCGCAAGGCCGGGCTGAAGGCCAACGAGTGGGAGATCAGGACGGCCAAGGAATTGAGACGGGTTACCAAGCGGACGATCCTGTGTAAGCCCAAGCCAAGCTGGGACGATGCGCCCAGTGTGCCGGGTTGCGTTGACGCAAGGGAGAAGACCCTCGGCCAGTGCCTGTGGGGGTGTCACCTGACGGTCAGCCACCATAGCAATGTTGCCATCGACGGCCTGATCGCCGGGGTGCCGGGCATGGTCACCGATGGGCCGTGCCAGAACATCTGCCCAGAAGGCGGTCTGATCGAGAAGCCGTTCTTCCCCAGCAAGACCTTCCTGGCCCAGTTTCTTTCCGGTCTTTCGTACTGGCAATGGAACCGGGACGAGATGGCGAATGGGTCCGCTTGGGAGTTCTTGAGAGAGAGGCTGTTATCCACGCATTGATTTACAGAGAGCCGGGGGCGAGATCGATAATGATCTGCGATGCGATGGCTGAAGGTATCAAGCTGATGGGCGACACATGCTCGACGGTTTTCGCCTATCAGCATGATGGTCGAGCGTCCGCTGATGTGGCTGTCTTCTATGGATTAAAGGATGGAAAAAGAGAGATTTTTAATGATTATACCATCGCAGGGAAACATGCCTTATTTATCGATCTCGGTTACTGGGGAAGGCGAGAGAAGGGGAAGGCCCGACAGTCGGAGTTCCACCGTTTCACTGTTGATCAACGTCACCCATGTGACAGGGTTATGGACGTGGAATGTCCCCCGGATCGGATCGATAAACATGTACCGGGCCTCCAGCCTAGACGGTACGGAGACTATATCATCCTTGCGGGAATGAGCCGGAAGAGCGCCCATTCCTACGACCTCGGGTGGCTCGAATGGGAGAAGGCGACGCTTGCAAAAATACGACAATTTACAGATCGACCTGTGGTCTATCGGCCCAAGCCGGAACACAGAGGAACGGAGGGACTTGATGAAACAAGATATAGCCCACGCGAAGAACGCCTTGAAGGGCTATTACAGGGCGCTCACTGTATTGTCACCCACCACTCCAATGTATCTTGTGAAGGGGTGGTAGCGGGTGTTCCGGCTATTATTGATACTGGTATCGGACGACCGGTCTGTGAAAAAGATATTTCAAATATCGAAGACCCCTTCTTCCCAGACGAGCAACTCCGGCGGCAATGGCTGAACAATGTCGGATACTGGCAGTGGAACCCCATTGAGATGTCGAAGGGCGAGCCGTGGTTTTGGTTCAAGCACAACGGATTCTTCGCATGAAGGACATCGCACTGGTAGGGCATGGTATGTCCATGATCGGACAAGACCTCGGCGGCTACATCGACAGCCACCTCGATGTTCTGCGCTTTGCCAAAGACCCCGACGATGCCATCGTCGCTATGGACCCAGAAGATTTCGGTGAGCGCACCGACATCCTGATGTTCACCGAGACTGGGCGTAAGCGGCTACACCTTGATCCCCGGTTCGAGTCGGAGGAGGTGAGGCCTTGGAGTTACGACAAGAAGACTGGGCCGGACAAGGACTACCTTACCGCGTACCAGAACATAAAGAGGAAGGACCGTGCCATACATCTGAGTAGGGGAACGGCGGCGGTGATCATGGCCTGTAAGAAAGGTTATGATGAGATCACCATCTTCGGCTTCGACAACATCGTCAACAGGGATAACACGCACTACTTGTCATGCTTCCGCGATCTGAAGCTGACGAGGAAGTATCACGACTATGATGCGGAGAGAGACATCATCAATCTCGTTTGTGACAACTTCAAAGTGAGGCTCGAATGCTTTCCAGAGACGTTGTAACTCTCCAGACCAAGCCGTTCGCCTATGGCTACATCGATGATTTACTCCTCGATGCCGATCTCCTGAATTACTTCCCGCCGGTCGAGGTCTTCAACAAGATGATGCCGAAACCGTCTGGCTACGGTCACGAGAAGTGGAACCTGAATCGTGGCAAGGAGGATTTCCGGCCCAACCTCGGGCCGTGGCTTCCATTCTTCCGCTGGATCGCGGGCGACAAGTTCATAGAGTGGGGTAAGGAGGTCTTCGATATCAGGGCCGATGGCGGACGCATGGAGTTCTCGGCCCTACCCACCAACACCGGCTACCTCTTCCCGCACACCGACAGCAATGTGAAGGTGCTGTCCATCGTCATCTATCATTCTGGCATTCCCGGCCCAACCGAGTTTGCCCCGACCGAAGAAGGGCCGTGGACGCCTGTGCCGTGGAAGATAAACAGAGGCGTCTGGATGCTGAAGAATGATGATAGCTGGCATCAGGTGTCGACCTTCAAGGGGCCGGAGGGGGAGTGGCGCAACACCGTTACCCTTAATCTCATGCGCTCCAAGAACAAGCGCAAGATGAACGCCCAGATGGAGCCGCTGACAAAGGGTCACCGGAAGAATGTCGGCGGCGAGGAGCGGCAGTTCAAGAAAAGCCCGACGAGGAAGAAGGTGAAGAAGATCAACATCAAACGGCATCCAGAACTGTGGGAGGATGAGGGTGAGACATGAAGAGAAAGACCCGGTCACCGGCAAGACCATCAATTTCATCGTCGGCGGGGGTATCTCCAAGAAGCGGGCAACCTCGATGTGGAGAAAAGAGAAAGGCACAATCGCGTGGTTGAGGACAATGACTGAGCCGGAAGACAATCTCATCGATGTCGGAGCCAACGTCGGCGTTTATTCCCTCTTCGCCGCCGTGGTGATGGATTGCCGGGCGTTGGCATTGGAGCCTGAAAGCCAGAACTTCGCCCGATTAAACCAGAATATTCAGGCTAATCGAATGAGTGGTCAAATCTGGGCTTATCCCCTCGCCGCCTCGGACGAGACTGGACCGGCCCAGTTAAAGGTTGGCCGTCTGATCCTCGGCCACTCCGGTCACCAGATACACCGTCGCACAAAATCAAAGCCCGATCATTTGCAGGGATCGTGGGAAATCAGGATCGATGACCTGAATTTGAGGCCAACGCATATCAAGGTCGATGTCGATGGCGACGAGCCGAGAGTCATGGCGGGGATGGCAGAGACGTTGGAAAATCCACAGCTCCGCTCTGTACAGATTGAGATTAATCTCGGAAGCTCGGACCACATTGGCCTCGACGCTTTTTTGCGTGGCTACGATTTTCAAAAATACGAGGCAGAGACAACGCGAACCAAAGGGTTTGAGAATTGGAGGTGGCGGCGATGAAATGTATTTTTTATGTGGCCCATGAGAGCGACAGCACTATCAAGCCGAAGCACAAGATAGGGCGGGCCAAGGAGCGTGAGAAGAAACTCTTCGAGGCTCTTCGCAAAGGGGCGCTCCAGCACGGCGATACCATCGACATGATGCCCTCCGGCGAGTTCGAGGGCGTCCAACAGGATTGCGATCTCGCCATCGTCTTCGGTTGCAAGGGATCGTCCCGCCGGATCAGCGAGGCCTACCTGAAGCAGTCTAGGCAGATCATGTTTCTCGACAAGCCCCACTTCCGGCCCATCGGGCTGGGCGAGAAGGGAATGAAGAACCTATGGCGCTTGAGCGTGGACGGCTTCTATCCCCATCAATATTTCCGGTGCGGGCGGCCCTCGGATCGCTTCGAGAAGTGGGGTATCAAGCTCCAGCCGTGGAGGGACGATAACAAGGAGGGCAAGCATGTCCTCGTCGCCGGATCGAGCCAGAAATTCCATGACTTCCATCAGGTGCGCGGCCCTGTCCACAATTATTACCACGGCCTCCTGAGACGCCTGAAGGACGGCTGGACCGGGCCTACGGTGTATAGGGCCAAGCCCAGCTTCGCCGTCAGACACTCGGATAAGGTGCGGCCGATGATGGGGAAGGCGCTCTCCCGCATGTCAAACCCCCGAGATCGGATATGGAAGGAGTTGGAGAACTGCTGGGCTTTGGTCACCTGGGGGTCAAACGCCGCCCTCGACGCCCTGATTTCTGGCGTCCCCATCCTCACAGTCGGGGACAGCATCGCCAAGACCATGTCCAGGTGCGACGATCACAATGAGCTGACGTGGAGGATTTCCGATCCCTGGCATCCCAGTGACGCCGAGCGGCACCAGTTCTTCTGCGACATCGCCTACTGCCAGTTCACGCCGGACGAGATGAAGAACGGTTATGCTTGGGGGTTGATCCTCGAACAGACGCCCAAGGCGCTCCTGACATCTCCTGATTTCATTTCCTTGAGCGATAAGGACCGGAATCTTCAACAGTATAAGTTTCTCCATGCCAGGGGTAATTTCTTTAAGGGGCTGTCCACCTGTAGTTGGCGCACTGAGATTGGCGAGATGATCCAGCGCCACGCCGCCGAAACGCTCCTCGACTACGGATGCGGAAAGGGAGAACAGTACAAATCGAAGCGAGAACAAACCGGCTGGACTGGGTGGTTGTCGGGCATGCCGACGATGTATGATCCGGCAGTTCCTGAATTCGAGTTGCCTCCGCCAGAAGGTCAGCTATTCGATGGGGTTCTCTGTATTGACATGCTGGAGCATATTGAGGAGAAATATTTGGACGAGGTTATCGACCACGTCTTCTCCTATGCCCTCAAATTCGCCTTCTTCGCAGTTCATACCGGTCTGGCACGGAAGCATCTACCGGATGGTAGGAATTGTCATTTGACAATCAAGGATCGCGGTTGGTGGCGAAAGAAGATCAATGCCAGGAATTTCGAGGGGGTGGACGTGCGGGTTTGTTCTTCGATGGAAGGCGAGAAATGAGCGAAGAGAATAAAGCGAAGGACTGGTATGACATCGCCAACTGGTGCGGTAAGCCTATCAGCGTTCTCGATATCGGTTGTGGCTCGGGCCTTATACACAAACGCCTCGTTCCATCTCTGCGCCCTATTGAAGTTCACCTGATGGACGGTAACAGTAAGTGCCGTAGTCAGATGGGGTGGAACCCAGAGGGAACAAAGCCGTGGGAAAACGTAAACCACGCAGTCGGGAAAGTGAAGATGCTGGGGATGTGTAAAGCCATTGGCTACATGGCCAACCCGAGACTGACCATCCCAGCCGATCTGATTATCAGTCTCAAAAGTTGGGGGTTCCACTACCCGATACATACCTATATGAATTTGGCGAAGAGAAGCCTCAGACCGGGTGGTACGATCATCGTCGACTTGAGAAAGGGAGCCAACCAGATTGAGGAGATGGCACAGTCATTCCATTTGGTGGAGTTGAATGTGGGCCGGAGTTGGAAGTGTTTCCGATCAGTATGGGAGCATAAAGCATGAAGATTAGGATCATTGGGGGAGGTTGGTACGGGTGCCACATCGGGTTAACCCTCAAAGCTCTCGGCTACGACATCACCATCTTCGAGAAAAACGACAGCCTCTTCAGCGGGGCATCGTCCAACAACCAATCGCGGCTTCATCTGGGATTTCACTATCCTCGGTGCGCCAAGACGCGACAGGCATCCCTGATTGGTCACGAGCTTTTCCAAGAGGTTTATCCGTTACTCGTCACGCCGGTAAAATACAATATCTACGCCATCGCCGACACCAGCTTGATCGACTATCAGTCCTATCTCAGTGTTCTCCGCGACAGTGGGTCGCCGTTCTTTGAAATCAACCCCGCCGCCCATTACCTGACCAGCTTGGAGGGGGCGGTACAGTGTCCCGAAGGATTGATCCAGCAGGGTATGGCAAAGCGGATGTTCGAGGAAACATTGAAGGATAATGCGGAACTGAATACCAATGTCCAGCCGGTATTCGGCGACGAGTGGGACTGGACGATCGATTGCACATTCGGCGCCTTCGGGTCCGAAGGGATTGCTTTATACGAGCCGTGTATCATGCACCTCTACGATGGCCCCGAGATGGCGATCACAATCATGGATGGGCCATTCGCTTCCATCTACCCTTGGTGGGATGGTGGCGTTTCGCTGACGGCTGTCGAGTACACGCCGATAGTGAAGGCAGAGACGTATAAAGAGGCGGCGACCATTATCAAAGAGCAATCTCTTGAGGAGATTAAAGAGAACCAAACGGCGATGGAGAGTGTCATCAAAAGCTACGTCCCTTGGTTTAATGATAAATGGACATGGAAAGGGTACGTCACCTCGATCAGAGGAGTTCCGCCAAGCCGGGCCGACAGCCGCCAGTGCATCGTGCGGAACGAAGGACGGTTCATTCAAGTACAGCCGGGCAAGATCGACGCGATCTTTTCGGCGGCGATGAGAGTAAGGGAGATTATCGATGTACAATCTAAGTAGCCTGAAGGCCGTAATTCTCGGCCTGAGTTTCAAGGATATGAGGGACTTTACGTTTTCGATATTGAGCGCGTTTGAGGTTAGTGACCACAAGGAGGAGGACAAGGGTGACGAGATGTATATGATGCTGGCCGTCACCGAATGGGCCGAGAACTACGAGGGGGAACAAGGGCAAACGCCCGATATTACGCCCGATATTATGCCCGATATTCAAGAACCGCAGAAACCTGCAACACCTGAAACCCAAAAAGAAGTCCACCTCGATATACCTAAGAAAACTGATTTCATGATCTTGACGGCCAAAGTGCCAAACGACTTGGCCGAGGATTTCCAGAAGTTATTGATGGACAGTAAAGCTATCATGTACACCTGTGATTTTGTCGACAAGCGGGAAGTCATGAATGATAAATATTGGACGCTGTACGGTCGTAATTGTTGGGAGCAATTTTTTACATGATCGCTAATCCCATACTGGTCACCGGCATAAGAACAACTATCATTCAGGAATTGATCAAGCTCCTACCGGCGGATAGTGGCGCCGTCTGGTTTGATTATGAAAAGCCGATCATTGGCGACGCGCATCGTTATGTATTTGCGGCGGGGGTGCTTTATAACAAACCGCTATCCGAACAGACCGGCGATGAGATCGCTGAGAGCTTGTTTGTTAATATGGTGAACGTAATCACTGCTTGTGAGTATCTATTGGAACACGACCCCCACGCTCGCATTTGCGTTATAGGCTCCAAGGCGGGCGAAGCGGGTAGCTACGACCAGACCTACGCCGCCGCCAAGGCCGGAATCCACAATTACGTCAGGAACGCCAGGATCATACAAGACCAGCAGATTGTTTGTATCGCGCCGACGATTATCATGGATAGTGGCATGACCCGACGTCGGAATAACGAAGGGATTAAGGCTCTGGAGATGCGGCGCAAGAAACACCCTAAGAAGCGATATCTGCAAGCCATAGAAGTAGCCCGACTCATCTATTTTTTGCTATACATCGATCAGGGTTTCATCACCAATACTGTAATCAAAATGAAAGGAGGTCCAGGCTGGTGGTAACAATCATTACAGGATGGTCGCCAGACGGCTGGACCCGGTATGCTCAACGCTTCATGGCAAGCGTCAAGGAAAATTGGCGCGACAAGAACGTCAAATGGATTGCCTATGTCGAGGAGGAGCGCCCCGAGCTTGACTGGGTCGAGCAAATTAATATCTTCCAGCTTACGGACCTCCAGCAATTCCTCGATGCATATAAAAACGATTACTATGCTACTGGTGCAGTCCAAAAACCGGGGTTCGTCTGGAAAGCCAAGCTTGCCAATGCCGGTTATAACTTCCGTTACGACGCAGTAAAGTTCGCCCGCATTCCGTTCTATGTCCGCCACGCCGCCCAGAAGATGGGCCACGGCACCTTGGTATGGCACGATGCCGACTGCATTATCTTCAAGAAAGTACCGGATGGGTTCGTCGAGAGCTTGTTTCCAAAGAAGGCGTGTTGTGTTTATTTAGGCCGTGTCGGTGGCTACCACTCGGAATGCGGGTTTGTCGGGTTCAAACTCCCCGAGGCCAAGCGGCTGACAGAAGACTGGGCTAAGATGTACCAGAACGATCTAGTCTTCACTCTGCGCGAATGGCACAACAGTTTCGTCTTCGACCACGTCCGTCAAATTCTTGAAAAAACTGGAATGAATTGTTATAACATGACGCCCAAGGGTAAGCGGCATTGTTGGGTCGGCTCTCCTCTCGGCGGTTACATCGACCACCTCAAGGGTGATAAGCGCAAGGACAAGGGCTACAGCCCAGAGCGGCACACCCCAGAGAAACCCCGCAAATCTGAAATTATCAGACCCAATCCAACCCTCAGAATTGGAGATCGCAACAAATGATCCCCATTTATATCGGTTATGACATAAGAGAGCATGATGCTTACTGCGTGGCCCGACATACAATTCTCAAACACACCCCTAATGCAAGCGTCACTCCACTTGTCCAAGACGATCTGCGTCACATGGGATTGTACCGGCGATCATCTTATATTGACCCCGCTGGGGTCATTCGAGACAGCGAAGACGACAAACCCTTCTCCACCGCCTTCACCTTCACGCGGTTTCTTGTCCCGTTCCTGATGGCCCGCCACGGGTGGGCGGTCTACATGGACTGTGACATGATAATCCGGCACGATCTCAACGAGCTTTGGGGGTTTCGTGACGACAAGTACGCCCTGATGTGCGTCAAGCATATGCAAAAGATCGCCAAGGGTGAGACGAAGATGATGGGAGACGCCCAGGAGCCATATAATAGAAAGAACTGGTCGTCCATGATGATGATAAATTGCAGTCATAAGGAGCATCGCAATCTATCTTTAGACGACGTCAACACTAAACCTGGACGCTGGCTCCACGGGTTTAACTGGATCGGTGGAAACCCGCCGGAGACGTACATCGGAGAGCTTCCAGTTCATTGGAATTGGTTGGAGGGATACTCGTCCAAATATCTGGACCCTGCGATCGTTCACCTGACCAGAGGTGGTCCGTGGCTAAAGGACTGGCAAGAAGTTGCGTTTGCCGACGAATGGAGGCAAAATAACGACGAGATTTCAGAAGCTGATAGGGAGAGGTTATAAGCCAATGGTAATGAGATATCAGGACTTGCACGTTAATGGTGTCGATTTTGCTTACATGACTAACAACACGATCGAGGAAGTAGAATCGCCCGGCTATTTCGACCACGTCCACGACAGGCTTCGCCGCCTGGACTACATTAGGATAACGGCGGATATCCGGTCAGACACACCGGCACTGGCGTGGTTTCGAGTCCACAGTATTGAAGGCAATAAGGTCACGATGACACGGATTGGTAGATGGGACGTCTCAAAGCCCCAGCCCAAGGACAGGGAACCATCCGATCCCGATCGTCGAGCCGAAATCGTTATCAGCGGCATGCGTCGCTTCATGGAGAAGTACCCCGATCAGAGTAACCGGGATTTCTACACTCAACATGGGCTACCCGACGCGCGCCTTCTCCAACCTTTCACCGGCTTCACTTGTTCGTCGGATGATCGGGACTTAGCTTGGAGTATCATCCAATCGGATGTGAAACAGGAGCGTATGACGGCGTAGCCATTAAGGATACTTTATGGCTTCTGAAACCGGGATCATCAACTCCGCTTTACGCAAGCTCGGAGCAACCAGGATCGTCAACCGCACCGATGGCTCGGTGAGCGCCAATATCGCGGACGACCTTTTCAACGACGTTCGCGACCGTATGCTTCGCTCCGGTAAATGGAACTTCGCCATCACCCGAGCGCAACTGGCGCGAAGCGGTACCAGCGACATCAGCATCTTCAATTATATTTACGCTCGACCTGCCGATTGGCTAAAAGGTCTTGCCGCCTGGGATAACGATCAGTCTCGGGGAGTTGTCGATTTCCTGTTGGAGAACGAAGGCTACCACACCAGCGCCGAAGAATTTTACATCCGATATATCAAAGTCGTCACCGATGCCAATGTCATGACTGTCGACTTTCGCGAGGCGCTGGCATGGGAACTTGCCAAGCAGATGTCGACCCCGATCAAGACCGGGAAGGCGATTAGGGACCGTCTGGAAAAAGACAGTGAAGGTTCCCTATCCCACGCTAAGTCGATGGACGCCCAAGAAGACCTACCTGAGCAACAACCCGAAGGTTTTTGGGTCGATGATAGGGCGCGTTAATGACGACCCTCAACCCCTACCAGCCTCAATTCAATGCGGGTGAACTGAGCGCGCGCATGCTAGGGCGCGCCGACTTCAACAAATATCAGAATGCTGTTGAAGAGATGCTGAACTTTATCCCACTTGCCGAGGGCGGCGCCATGCGCCGACCGGGGTCCAGATTCGTGGCCGAGGTCAAGGACAGTTCAGTAAAGACGCGGTTGAAACGGTTCGAGTTTAGCACTAAACAAGCGTACATCCTTGAATTCGGCAATGGCTATGTCCGGTTTTTCAGGAATCAGGGGCAGATCGTGGCCGAGGATATCGGCACCCAGGTTCAAAACGGTGACTTCACCAACGACATCAGCGCCTGGAGCGACCAGTCGGATGCCTCGTCTTCCATAAGCCACAATTCTACCGACAATCGCCTGACGCTCAACGGCACCTCTGATTCCGACAATGCCGTCGCCGAGCAACAAGTCGTCGTTCCAACCGCTGACATCAACAAAGAACACATCCTCAAGTTCCGATTTGTCGGTAACCCCCAGGATAACATGAGTCTCCGTATCGGCACGGCGACCCAATTGGCCGATATCGTCGATAACGTCGAATTCCAGCCGGGCTATCACTGTCACCCATTCGTTCCCGGTGGCAACTTCTTCCTCCAGTTTAGAGTGCATGAAAACCAGACGATCGATATTGACGATGTATCGATTATCCAGAACGCGGCCCTGGAGATAGGTTCGCCATATTCGACGGCGGACCTATTTCAAATCGAGGGTCCGCAATCAGCCGACATTCTCTACCTGTTCCACGGCGCCTATCGGAGTTACAAGCTCCTTCGCGGGGGTAATACCAAATGGAGTTTGGTCGAGGTCAATTGGTCGAATGGCCCGTGGCAAAACAGTAATACCAATACCGCTCTGTCGCTAAAACCGGCGGCGACAACTGGCGTAGATATTGGCATAATAGCTTCCGGGTTCTCGCCGTTTGACGCCGAAAGTGTTGGTCAGCTTGTCCGCATCAATAACAAAGCAACCGGCACAGATTATGGCTACGG
>Ga0114899_1000965_pt1 | contig 18122 bp, 9 predicted proteins | sample MalvireepMed_215_FD_83497 | JGI IMG/M metagenome (GOLD analysis project Ga0114899, IMG submission 83497) | Marine viral communities from the Global Malaspina Expedition - Malaspina viral metaG DeepMed_215 | ecosystem: Environmental > Aquatic > Marine > Oceanic | place: Mediterranean Sea...
TCCTAAATGGTATGGACATCTTGATAAACCTCTTTATGATCATGTTCCATCTCATAGTTTAGCTATTGAAGACGGTGGTAGTGGGTATGGAGCTAGTACAGTATTAGCTATTAAAAATGCTGCTTCAGGAGAAACTAACTGGTTAGATGGTGTAGGTGTATATGGCGTAGGTGGCGGTGGTGTTATTAATTCTGCTTCTGTGACATATACTGGAGGTGGATTTTTAGGAGCAGCTACAGTTAATGCTATTCCAGGTGTTTCCGGTGATGGTGAGGCTGTTATAACTGGTGATGGTACTGATTATCTTACATCTATTAAAGGATGGTATTCTCTTGACGCTTCTATTCAGGCTCCTAATTATGGTTTAATTGGTACAACAGCCCCTGCTACATCAAGTAGAGGATGGAATATAAATATTACTACACCTACAAATGACAGTTCTACATGGATAGCTGATACATATCAAATTGCATTTAGTTTAATATATGATGGAGCTCAAGAGTCATTACTATATATTCCTACTGTTAATCATACATTCGCTGTAGTGGCTGGTGATTCTGTACGAATGTCTGCTTATATGCAAAGCTTAGATACTTCAAGTGTTATAAATAAAAGAGTTACAGGGGGTAGGGTTTATTTTAAAGTTTTAGATTCTGAAGAAGAGTGGAGATTGTTAGCTGATATGGATGTATTTCATGGGTTAAGGGCTAATTTAAGTACTGATGATTGGGCTTCTTGGGGTGAATATGCAGCTGCTGATTTAGCAACTTCTACATCAACTACTGCAACAGATTTATTTAGAGCTTGTGAATCTATTACAATGAATAGTGATACATACAGATCAATTAATGGATATGGTCCTGATGAAATATCTATATCGAATAAATCTTATAAAGCAGCTACTGTTGTAGGAAGAACTGTTTATGTAGGTAATGTTAGAAGAGTTGATGAAGCTGGAGCTACTGTTATTCAGGGTGATGCTATGTATAAATCTATACCAGGTAGATTTGATACGTTCCCTTCTTCTAATAAGATTGAAGTGAATGTAAGAGATGGTGAAGATATTGTAGAGTTAGAATCTTTTGCAGATAGAGTACTTCAATTTAAAAAGAGGACTCTTTATATAATTAATGTAGGTGGTGCGTTTGAATTTCTTGAAGATAAGCATGCTCATAAAGGAGTTACTCATCCAGCTGCTGTATGTAAGACTGATTATGGTATTGCTTGGGCAAATAATTTAGGATGCTATCTTTATGATGGTAGAAGTGTTAAAAATTTATTAGAAAAGAATGGTCAAAAGGTTGTAGACGATGCAACATGGCAAAGTTTTTTTACAAAAAATGGTATGGTAGGTTACATTCCTAAGAAAAGACAGATAGTTGTTGTTAAGGATTCTACAGCTACTAGTGCTGGCGATTGTTTCTTGTATGATATGGTAACTAGAAGTTGGGTTAAAGGAGATTCTAAGTTTAACGATAGCGCTTTAAAAACTAACTTTGTTACTGATTGGAATAATGATTTAATATATGGTCATACTAATGGAACTATTGTTAAATGGGACCCAGCTGCAGATTCTACAGCAACTTTTGCTTTTGAAACTAAAGATATAGACTTTGGTTTTCCTGCTGTAAGGAAGAAAATTTATAGAGCTAGGGTTTCATATAAGGGAAATGGTACTGGAGTTACTGTACAATATAGAGTTAATGGTGATAATAATACTGTAAATCCTTTTTATAGAACTCAAGCAGATGGTTCAACAGATAATTCAAATTCAGATACAACTCCATTATTAGATGTAGGTACAGATGATTGGGTATTAGCAGAATTAAAACCAGTAACGACTGCGACTGCTAATAATGTTTATAGTTTTCAACTTACATTTGGTGGTACACCTGCTGCAGATTTTGAGATTAATGATATTTCAATAGTTTACAGAGCGAAGTCAATAAAGTAATGCCATTTTCAGAAACAGAATATCAAGGATTAAATCAATGGGAGCGTAGACTTCTTAATAGAAAAGAAGAATCTATTTCTAGCGTTGTTGATTTAATAAAGAATGATAGTAGTATTCCAAAGGCTATATCTAAGAATCTTCTTGACAAACTTGATGGAGCAGGATTTACAGGAGATACATTAACTACAAGCTCAACACCAACAGTAGATGAGCTAGAAGCTTGTGTAGGTGTTTTAGCTGGGAAAGTGAATTTAATATTGGATGCTCTTAGAAAGATGGGGATTGTTAAATAGCATGGAATATAGTAAATTAAATTGGAGCAATTTATATGCCTAAGTCTAAGTTATCAAGCGCGTACAAAGCGGCAGGTAAAGCTGCTGGAGCATATCAAGCTAGTCTTTACGATGTTGCTAATATAGGGTATCAAAGGGAAGCTTCAGCCCAGTTAGCTGGTATAAAGGCTCAAGATATGTCTCGTACAGTAGGTATGATTTCTGAAGGCATTGATTTAGTTGGTAATGTTGCTAGGAGAGGTGAAAGAAGAAGAGAAGAAAGGTCAGCTGCTGAGGCTTTAGGTGCTACAGAACAGAAACGAACGCTGTGGGAAAAACTTGGAGGAAAGGAACGTATGTATGAAAGAGAAGGTGGTGTTGTCTCAGGTTCAGATGTAATGGCAGAATATAAGCTTCAACAGCAAGAGAAAGCATTTGGAAGAAGTACTACTGTTGATGAGACTACTGGTAAGGTTACAGGTACACCAGTTGATGCTCCTCCAACATTAGCTGAGGAGACTGATATTGTAGATAAAGAACCAGTTGATACTTATAAGGAGCCTATAGGACCTACTCAAGAAGGACCTCCATTAGGTTCACCAGAACCTCCTATGCAAGGACCTACTCAAAGTGGAGCAACTTTAGACGCTCCTCAAACATCACAGGAAGAAATAGATAAGTTTAAGAAGTCACAAGCAGGTACTAAATTACAAAAAGAATTAGGTCAATTATTTGGAGATGATTTTTCTAATTATGGATTTCAATAATGTATAATAATTCAGTAGCTCAAAATCATTTATCATCAGCTGCCAGAGAAGGCAGGTATGGCGATAATATTCTAGTTCATATGAACAAAGAAGAAGCAGCTACACTTGCTAAAGCAGCTGGTCTTGAGAAGCTACCTATCAATCCTGATACTGGATTGCCTGAGGCGTTTGCTATTATGGGAGCTCTTGCAATTGGTAAGGGTATCCTTGGAGCTGCATCAGCAGTCGGTGAATCTAAAGCAGCTGCTAACCAAGCTAGGGCTCAACAACAATTTATTGGTCAACAAATATCTGAGATAAATGAAGCTTTAGGTGGTCTTGAAGGTGTTAAAGAATCTAAGGAGGGTGTAGCTCAACAGGAATTTGATCAAGAGCTAGGGTTTCAGGCTGAAGAAACTGGTATACAGAAAGAAGATTTACAGCAGCAATATCAACAAGCTGTACAGAAAAGTGGTCTTGTTACATCAGGAGGAGTTCAGCAGAATAAAGCTCAGATGTATAGGAGACTACAACAATCTGAATCAAGAGGTCAAAAGAGTTTAGTTGGTAAACTTGGACAGTCTATGGCTTCTATTGAAGAATGGTATTCTGGTGAACAAAGCAGACTTGAATCAGAGAAGAAAAGATTACAACATGAGGGTAGAGTAGCTGGAGCTCAAGCTGCTTCTGCTAAAAGATCAGGTATTATGGGTGTAGCTGGAGCAGCTCTTGGTACGGCTACTTCTTTATTTGGAGGAGGATAATGGCTGAACCATATGATGTATTAGCATCTTTAAATAGGATGTTAGAAAGTGAAGAGAGGCGAGAGCAATATAAATTACAAGCTTCTCTATCATTAATGCAGTTTGCACAGCAGAAAAGGATGCAAGATATACAGCTAGCTGGACAAAGACTTGAATTATTACAAGCTGCTAACACTCAAATGATGGGCACTCAAGCTCAAACATTTCTTGAAGAGACTGGTCTTGAGGCTATCTACTTGAGAACATTAGAAGGAGATGCTGCTGCTGATGATGCTGATCAAGCTGCTAGCGTAGCTTCTATGTCTGAGTTATTACAGGATAAGGTTAAGAATGGTGGATGGGGAGTTCCTCAAGATGTAGCTGATAAGATTGTTGGTGCTGTATACGCTTCTAAGAGTGGTCAACATTCTGGTATAATGAAGATTGGTACAGAGATGTATGAGTATTCTCAGACACAGCATGATTATAGTACTTTTGGTAAGAATTTAGTTTTATTATTTGATAAAGTAGGAGTTGATATGCCTATTGATAGGCTTGGTCAAATGTATCAGACTTCTAGCAACCAAAGTAAAATACTTAAAGAGATGTTTGACTTTGGACAAGGTGATTATGATATAGACCCTGATATTGGTATGGATATAGTAACAGCTCCCGACGATGAATTAGATGAGGCTCTATCTAAAGTAGCTGATGAATCAGAAGATTTAAAGATTACAGATCATAAGTCTCTTTTAACTGGTAAGACTTTATCTGATGATGTTGAAAGTTATAATGACCAAATTTCTAAATTGTCTGATGAAATAAAAGGTCAAATGGAAGATATTGAAAATAATAGAAGACAAACTCAGATGATTTTATCTAAGAGAACAGCTGGAATTGAGATGAGTGAGACAGATCAGCAATGGTTAGATAGAGCTGATGAAATGAAGTCTTTAGCTGAAGCTGAAATACAGAATTTAAATAGTCAAATTACAGAATTAAGAGAAGAACGAACTAAATATAGAAAGGCAGAAGCTTCTGTCAAACTAGGCGAGATTACAAGCGGCGGTAAATACGGCATGGATTATATATCATATTAACATATGCCTCAAGATAGTTTAACACTAGAATTTCAAAAACAGCTTAGGGCTATGCGTAAAACTTCTGGTATCACAGATGTTACGCCTATGCCTCCTACCTCTTTAACCCAAAGACCTACATCTTTAAGACAAGGTGCAGGAAGAAGACTAAGCGATATAGCTGGAGCTCAACAACAACCAGACTGGATGATGCAACCCGATGAGAGTGGTAATTTATTAACAGCCATTGGTAAAGGAGCTTGGACTGCATTTGAAACAGCTGGATTTGGTATTCCAAGATTATTATTACCTGAAGAATGGAAAGAAGCATTAGAACCTAAATCATTTGTAGAAAGAATGGGTGCAGGTATAGGCGGAGCTGCAGGTTTCTTATTTCCAATGAGGGGTGCTGGTACATTATTGAGCCTAGGAGTAAAAGGTTTTGCTAAAGGTGGTGTACAAAGATTTTCTAAGGGATTTGTTGATAGCTCTATTAAGGTAATGGAAAAGGATAAAAATTTCGTTAAGTGGATTCAAAAGAAAATGCAAAGGGGAGAGATAGAAGAAACTACCATTAGAGAGTTCATGGAGAATATTCTACAAGCACCTAAGAGTAAGCTGTTAGCTGTAGGTACTAAAGAAGGCGAAGCTTTATTGGCTCGTAGTGTTAAAGACCGTATGAATTTCGCTAAGAATTTTAGAGAAAATACTCCTAAGATATTAATGGAGAAATTACAGGACGCTGGATTTAGAGGTCAAAACGCTACAAGGCTAGTAGATACTTTAGGAGCTGATATAGCTAAAAGAATTGGTGCTGTAGGTGATGCATCTAAAGTTTTTAAATTTCCTATGACAAGACTTCATCAAGTAATAGGTGGATGGACTAATAATAGCAGATTAGGTAATATAGCAGGTCATGCTATAGAAGAAAGTATTTTATTTGCTGCTGTTGAAACACCAATGAATCTTATAAGGTCTATGGCTGATGATAGAATGGATGAATTTAGTCTTGGTGGAACATTAAGTCATGCATTTCTATTAGGTTCTGCTCTTGGTCTTATAAGACCTCTTATACCTGGAGGTAAGGGACAACCTATTATTAGAACTGCATTTAGTAGGATTACAAATACTGTTAGGAATAGAAGGAAGTGGCGTAACTATGAGCTTGAAGTAGATAAAGCAAGAGGTATTGGAGTTGATGTTGTAGAAGCTGATAGAGCTAGGTTTGCTGATGAAACAAAGTTAATGTTTGAAAATAATCCTGGTATATTTGATAAAGTTAGAAAAATTAAAAAGGCTAGTAAAGAGAAGGCTATAGATAAAGAATATGGTATTCCAATTAAGGTTCAAAAAGATATAGATGATTTATTAGGGACAAAAGAAGGAAGAGAACAAATAAAAAGGATTATGGTAGATGTAGAAAAATCTTTCTTTGATAACTGGTACCCTGGATTCTTAAAAGAAATACCGAGAGATTTGCTTGAGAGCACACCAAGAATGCTTGCTGGAGCTATGGCTTTTAACTGGGAAACATATCAAGAATGGTTCCAAAAAGGATACCCGTTGGAAGATGTAATATTTCATACTGTCCTTGGTATGTTCATGACTAAAAGAGGGAAGGCTCTTGAATGGACAGAATCATCTACTGGTAAATTAAGAACATTATACAAAGAAAGACCTTATATATATGGTGAAGAGCTTCGGAAGGTAGATAGATATCTTCAGTCTCTTGGTAGTAATTTAGATGCTAGTTTGTATAGAGCTGTATTTAATGATATGGAAACTCTTAAAAGAGGGTTTGCTGATGTTGATCCTAACAGCGAAGATATGCAAAAACTCAGGGACATTGCTAAGAAACATGGTATTATTTTAGAAAAATATGTAGGTACTGATGAGCAAGGTAGAGGTATTGAAAGAGAAAAGAAGCCTGGTAAAACAGGTCTAAAGACTAAAGATGCAGAAGGAAAGTCAGTATCTGAAGAAAAGCAAATAGATTTTGATGATGAAGTATATACTGCTTTCGCTGCTATTGTTAGGAAAAATTTCTTACCTAGAGGAACAGAGATTGAACATGATGTATTAGAATCATGGGAACTAAATACAGTTGATTTAAAAAAGATAAGAAATGATTTAAGAACTACTGAGTTTGATGCTTTAAAAGAATTTGCACTAAAAGGTGGATCAGGTATTACTAAAGCATCTGATGTATTAGATGTAGTATTAGGTTCTGCTGAAGTAAGCGCAACTGCTTATAGAGAAATTGTACAAAGAGCTGTTATTGATATGTATAATGAAGTTCTCCGATTAGAAGACCCAGATAATTATAAGCCTATAATTTATGATTGGACACAAGAAGAAACCAGATTAAAATTAAGACCTATTGATTTTTCTAGCAAGCTTAACACTCCGAGTTGGGCTTATTCAAGGGCTATGGTAGGTGACGATTCAAACATTATGTTATTGTTAAGACCTTGGATTCAATTTAGTGGTACACCTATTAATATGACTCAAGAGATGGTTAATAAAGTATTTGGAGTATGGAGTAAAGGAAGAAGAGACCCTTCAAAAGAAGGTGTAATGGATAAATATCATAAGGAAGTTAATGAATTAATATTTGGTGAAGACGCTGAGACAATGCCAATAGAGAGACAGATTTTAGTAGGCGATAATCTCATACAATCATGGACTTCACTTGTTTTAAATAGAAGATCAATAAGAAGACATTGGAGAGTAATGGAAGACTTATCTCCAGGTGGAAAGAATGAATTAAATTTATTTACAGCTCAAGAATACAAACAAGTTCAAGAATTAATTACTAAAGTATTTGAGGAAGGTGGATATTTATCTAACTCAATAGAATTATATTCAGGTAGAAATAATAAGGTAGAGATTACTAGGGATACAAGAAGTGATTATTCTTTTGTTCAGAGTCTTTTAAAAGTTTTACAAGGAGATGTTAAAAGACAACAAACTGGATGGATTGGTGAAGGTAATCCTCCTCCAAAGAAAGCTCAGGTTAGTGATGTAAGGAGACTTAAAAAACTTCTCGCTGATAAGTTGCCATTATTTACAATGAGTACTACTGACTCTGCTGAGTATACTGCTAAGCGTACATTAATAGACCAGCTCTATGAGTACACAACGGATAGAACTTTAGGTAATGTAACAGATGCATTTGGAAATCCTTTAGACGCTGTTGTTAGAGCTAAGGTTAGAGTAATGCAGCAAGCTGGAATACTTTCTCCTAAGTTTGATATGATGGATATATCAGGATTTGTAGATGACTTTAATAAATTATTTACTCATTTTCAAAGTAAGCACCCTGAAAAAGCTAAAGATATGGATGATCTTGCTAGTTTTATGAGGTACCTATCAGCTCAAGATTCTAATAAGTTAGTTGATTTAGTTGGTTCAGTTAAAGATTTTAGATTCTTTAGTGAGCTTCAGGCTGCAGCTCAATCACAGGGTCAATCAGTTGGTGAATTTAGCAAAATATTAATTGAAAATTTTGAGAAGCATATAGCTCCTTTAATAAGAGGAAGCGATGGTAATGGATTTATAACAGTAGGAAAATATAGAGCTGTTGTTGACGCTGCTTTCTTAGGTCAGCTTGTTACAAGATTAGATTTACTTAATAACAATGTAGCCAGAGTTTCACATAAGGAACTTCTTAATGATATTATATCTAGCGTGGGTGAAAAATTTACTGGTAATAAGAAAACAGATGCTAGTATAAATAATTTATTAAGGAAAGTATTCAATACAATATATCAAAATCCATCAAGAGCACCAGTAGCTATGAGAATACTTGCTCAATCTGGTGTGTATAATTCACCTGAAAGATTTTGGACATGGGAAGAATGGACTAAAGAACCTGAAAAACTTAACGACATAGTAAAAAATATTGAAGCTCAGATTAATCTTGAGTTCCAAGTATTTAAAACTACTAGTGATATGGAAGCTATTCATACTAGGGATAGGCTTGATAATGAAAGTATGTATCCAGTTGATAAACCAGTTACAATTAACTTATCTGAATATGTTAAAAAATATAAGATTAAAGGTTTGTCTGGTAGTTCTGGTAAAACTCTTTCAAGGGTATTGAGAGATACAAAAGGAGCTATGGATAGCGCTTGGTCATTTTATAATCACCTGAAAAAGCAAGGAGCTTTTCTTACTTATAAAAATAATGATTACTCACATGAAAAATGGGATGGTAATAATAAATTAAATGATGCTCATTATGATTTTTTACTTGAGACTGTATCTATTTACAACCAATTAAAGAATGCAAAGACAAGAAGAATAATTAATGTTGCTCATGGGCAGAGAAACCCAAGATGGGAAGAGTTTACATATCAGGATAATCCTGTATTTAAAGCTATAGAAGATATATTAGCTGAGCTTACTCTTATTAATACTAGTGGTTATAAAAGAAAAGTAAATAATAGAGTTGGTACTTTTGATATAAGACGTACTGATACAGACCCAGCATTTGAGACAGATTTTTATAATACAATAGGTGAGCAACCTGCTGCATTTAGAAGAGGGTCTGCTGAGCCTAGAGATTTAATCGAGGACATAGGCAACGCTCATCTTAATCAACCATTTATTGTAGCATATATTAGTACACTTGGTAATGGTATAGGTATTCCTATAGGATCAATGGCATCTCGTAACCAAAGAAAAACATATGCTATGAATAATTTGGTTAAAGAATTTATAAATACATATAAGAAAGTAAGAGATGAATTGCCGACCGAAGCTAAGAAAGATTATGATGATTTTATAAAGAAGGCTCTTTTAGATACAAAGGCCGTAGATGGAAAGCCAATGAATCTAGATAGTGATGGATGGGAATATGGAGATATACCATCATATACTAAGATGAGTAGAGATTTTACAGTAATGCTTACTAATGCTGTTGGTGATCGTATGATGGGTAATGAATGGTGGGACGCTGCTAAAGGTGATAATTGGGGTAATAATGAAGGGTTAGCCAAGAAACAATTAAGATATATGAAGATTCTTTTTAACCGAAGTGCTAAGAAGTTAAATGAAAAGCTCATATATGACTTAATTGATGTACTTGAAAAACCTGAAATGGAATTTATTCCTATGTCTATCAGAGGAGATCAGACAGGTTCTGTTAAAAAAGACCTTTACAGAATAGCCAAGGATAAGACTAGGTGGCATTATATAGAAGATGAAGCAGTTGTAGAGGGTGGAGATATACCTAGGGCATCATCATTATTTTCTAAATTAAATAGACAAATTATGGCTGAAGAGGCAGCTGCTGGTGGCAATCTACCTCCTGAAGGTCTTATGGATATGCTTGATCCAAAAACTTTTCCTGGTGGAATTAAAGATGTAAGCATGTTTGATTCTATTAATGTAGTATCGAAGGCATATATGAGAGTTGTAAGGTTTCTGGCTGGTATTAATAACGATGCTATAGAAACTGTTAAACCAATTGGTGGTCTTGCATCAAGTGAAGATGCTGTTTGGATAGATAAGACAGTATGGATAACCGATGAATCTTGGGAGCCTTATTTTTCAAGACATAAGATTGATGGAGTTAAGTTAGGTTCCTCTGTAAAAGTTGCTGGCGAGAAGCACATGGGTGCTAAAGATGAAACTGGCAGATATAAAAAAGCAATATACATGGATGAGACTGATCGTGATGGTAACTTTATTCATGAGAATATTAAGTCGGTTATGGATTCACAGTATGGTGAAGATAAAGTTATTACACTGCCAATAGAAACATTTGGTATCAGTTCATGGGTTAAAGCATCAAAAGATGCTACTCTTCCTATACAATTAGGTAATGAATTAACCACACAATCATTGAACGAGAGTTACTTTAATTGGATGTTTGATGCAAGGTTGCGTAGTTTTATTGAAGATTCCGGTGCTTCATATGGAGCTGGCGATATTGCTAGTATAACTTCAAAGCTTAGATTCCAAGATGTAGAGACTTCGACAGATCAATTATCTCTTCTTGATATGTGGGTACAGGAAGGTCTTGACCCAACATATTATGTATTTGGTAGGACTGTAAGAAATGCAGTTAAGAAGCAGTTGTTGGATAATAGAGGAGTATTTACACCTACTAATTCATTTGGTTCTCAAAGTAATATGATTCCAACATGGGCAGATTATGGAACTGAGGGTCATTTAAGATTTACTACATTTTGGTCAAGAAAAGTTGATGGTGTAGAATTAAGAGATGTTTGGTCATATGGTCAAATTGAAATGGACCAGGTGAATAAATCTAAACCAATTAATATTGAACGAGTTAGTTTTATAGAACATAATGAGACTTCAAGAGATGCTATAGTTGGTAAAGATGTTTTACCTACTAGTCTTAAAAAACTTTTAGATGGCAAAAAGACAGTTACAGTTGAAGAGCTTCATAAAGAACTCGAATTATATAATGAAAAATTAGAAAATAAAAGGTATGAGATTGCTATTGTTGCTCATAGGACTCCAACAACAAGACCCTCAGATAAAGTTATAGTAGGTCTAAAAGGATTTGGAGATTTAACTGGTAACTCTGTAAGAATTAACCATGCTGATGCATGGATTAGACTTGAGGCTGACCATGATTTAGATAAGCTAAACTACTGGTGGGATACGCCTAGAGATATATTAAGACATTGGGATTCATTGTCTGGTCAAGTTGATTCTATAAGTGGGGTACAAACACGAAGAACAATAGATGGATTAAAGTTATCCGATGGTAAATCTCTTGTAGATTATAATAAGAGCGATAGAGACAGTCAATTCCATAGAGGTATTGTTGTTAAAAGCCGTAGAGTATTACAGTTCTTAAAGAATTATAGGAATGCAAAATTTGGAGATGTAGCTGGTTTCAGTATGAAATTAGAAGAAGGAGCTGGTAGGATTAGAATAGCTCAAGACGATCAAGTAAAGGTTGTTGAAAAGCAGATTGCTGAGGATATACAGAGGATAGTTGATGCTCAGGGTAGAGGGTTTGATAATCATATATTTGATGGCAAGTGGTTTGATAAAATATTATTTGGTGATGGTACTGATAAATATCCAGGTCTTATTATAAAACAAGGATGGGATGTAGATTCTAAGAAGTATGTTTCTACTGGAGAAGCTGATTATACAATGAGTACACTTGAAAAAGACATTGTAAAAATGGTTATAAGGCCGTATCAAAGATTACTTCAGTTACAGACAAATATATATGAGAATGGAGAACCTCAGAAAGTTGATTATGATTCTTTGATAGATTATGTACAGATTTATAAAACCCAAATGGATAATCTTAATCAGAATATATATTATAATCTGAAGAAGGGCAATACTCCGTCTGGTCAGTCTTACGATGAAACTAGGATAGACCCAATATTTAAACGTAATAAAGTATTTGTAGACCCATTTAAACTTGACGATGCTAAATTTGGTCAGGCTAAAGAAGGTACTGATATATTAAATCAAAATGCAACAATGATAGCAGGCGATAGGATGTTAGGTGTCATTGGTAGTCATGATAGGCTTAGGATGCCTCATGTTGATTATCAATCTCAAGTTGCAACTGATGATATTATGATGAAGTTACTTACTGGTAATCTTGAAAAAGTATCTGATGCTGTTAAATTAGTTTACACTACATTTAAAACTGATGCCAATAAAATAAGGTCACTTAACTCTATTGATTACAGGTTACAAAGGTATAGAGAAAATGCTCATAGAAGCTTTAGAAGTGGCAATAATGATCTAGCTGACTACTGGAACATCAGAGCTGGGAGATTGGAAACATTTCGTAATAGTTTACAAAGTTCTATAATGTCTTCATCTCGTACTCAGAGATTTATTAGAAATAGAATAAGGAAACAAATTAGAACTCATCTTATTTCTGGTAAGACATGGACTGCATATAATAGAAAGCAATATAATTTTTCTGGAGATAGCTTAGCTGAAAGAAATAGAAAAGTAGATAATCTAGCTAGTGTAATTGAGAGAAGTATATGGGATTTTAGAAATAATAAATTAGCTGTTAATATTAGAGGTATTGCTAGTGATGACTACCTACAAACATTAGCAACATACAATGTTCTATCAGATATTACAGGAGCTGGTCTTAACCCTGAGTATGTTGGTCTTGATAGGGCTGATGAGTGGGAATTAGATAGATCACAAATGAGAAAAAATTACAGTAAGCAGTTTACTGATTATAGAAAAAATAGACTTGATGCAGCTGTAGATATTAATGATATAATGAATGAGGCTCTCGCTGATTTAGAATCATTATATTTTAAATGGGATAATGTATCACCAGGTCTTGGTCAGTACTTTGTGTTTTCTATTATGACACCTCAGATGGACCCATTCACTGTAACATATCATAAAGGATATTTAATGCCTGGATTTAAACAAACAAGAAGTCAGGCAAAATTTGTTAACTTAGGTCTTAGATTCTTTTCAAGGGTTGATAGTGATATGGCGAGGCAAGCTATAAGAATGATAGGTAGACCTATAAGTAATCAGATTGCTTTCTTTAGAAGTGGTAGTTCAAATGCTCCTATGTTAGGGGAGAATGTTATGACTGAGGCTAACATAAGAAAATCTAATCCTGTAGATTTTGAAACTGCTGAAGGAGGAGGACCTCTAATGGATTATACTAATATGGATAGAAGTGAAGCGATGCTTAAGATGGTATCAGTATCAGAAGAACTGTCGGATAAAATATTAGATAATAAAGAATTAAATTTTACAAATGTTAATGACCATATACTTAGGTCAATAGGATTAAGTGGAGATGTAGCTCTTGATTATATAGCATTCAGAGCTCCAGCGTTAGGTTTAGAATTAATAGGTGATATTAGATTGCTTGCAGATATGGATTTTATACCATCTAATGCGATAACAAGGTCAGGTAATGTTGTACCTATTGGAGACTTTAATGCTTACATGAGACATAAAAGAAACCAGGCGTTTATGTTCTTTGGTGATATGTCTAGGAATGTAAATGCTCTTACTGGTAAGAAAACTGTTGTTACGTCAGATATATATGGTACACCTAAGTACGATAACACAGCAAAAGATTATATGAAACAGCAAGCAAATAGATTTGTAAATGAAGTAAAACCAAAACCGGGAGAACCGGCATGTTAATGAGGTAATATATGGCTTGCGAAGCGTCAGTAATATCAAAAAGAATAAACGAAGCATTAGACGATTATTTTAATCATCCTCCAACTCTAAAGATTGTAGGTGGTGATGGTAATGCTTTCAAGAAATTGTATAGAGCTGCAACAGGTAAAGATTTTGATTATGGTGATATGCCTACTGAGAAAGAATTAGATCGTCTTGATAGAAGGATTGAAAAATTCCAGAAGAGACTTTTAAAAGGAGCTCCTGGTAAAATTGCAGCATTGTTTTATTTACCTGATGAATTTCTAAAGGGTAATCCAGATGCAGCTAAAACATTTGAATCCTTTGTAATCAATCATAACCATTATAGAGGTACAAAAGACAAACTACTTTCAGATGTATTAAAAATGTCTCAACAGATGAGAAAAATATCTAAAGATATGGCTCTTATTAATGATGGTAGTGCTAAGAATTATAGAGGTGCTACCAAAGAATTACAAAGAAGATACAATGAATACATGAAGCTTAAAGAAACTGGAAAACCTGGTCAAGCTGAAGATTATTGGGATGATAAGTTGTCAGACCTAGGTAAGCGGGAACAATTTAAAGTATTTGAGATGGCTGATAGGTTATTAAGAAATCCAAAGTTAATTGGCAATCAAGACTATGCTCCTTTTAAACCTATACTTGATTTGTGGACAAATATGAGACCAGTATTGTTTAACGAAATGAAGTCAGCTTTAGGTAAGTATATAAATATGCTAGCAAGGGATAACAATGCTAAGCAATACGCTTCTGTTATAGATAGATTAAAATTCTTAGATAAAAATTTGGTAGGAGAGAAGAATTATTTCCCTACTCAAGTACTAAGTATATTTCCTACAATGAAAAAAATACAGGATACAATATATCAAAATAAAGATATAGAATCTGTATCATTTGAAGATTTAAGTCTTCATGTAGATAATATGGTGGACAATGTAATCAAAAAAATTGGGGTTACAGACCATGCTAGACCTAGAGAAATGCCAAATGAAAAAAGATATAATAAGAATATTATTGGTGTTCTTGATGCATATGTTAATGATGTAACTAGATTTAACTACATGGTTAATACAACTGGGAATTTACTTAATGGTATTAAGAATCTTAGAGGTCAGAGTGATGGTGAAATAACTAATTCCACAAGAGTTTATATGGATTATTTATTTGATACACATGCTACAATGCTAGGTTATAATGTTAAGAGTCCAACATTTAGATCGTTAGCTAGAGGCTTAACATCGTGGCAATTTATATCTAAGTTAGGTTTGAACCTTAGATCAGCAGCTAGAAACGCAACTCAATCATTTCAGAATATTGTATTCTTTGGATTTAAAGGATTAAAAGATGCTAATAGTTATTTAAAAGATTCAAAGATGGCTGATACTGTTAAGACAGAGATGGAAAGACATGGTGTATACTTTGCAGAAGTTAGAGAATTAGCGGGTGTTGATGGTATATTCCCTGATACAGATGTTAGCAGGGTAGATGGTCAAGAAGTAGTTACATGGAAAGCTGATTCTATGAAGGATAAATTTCTTTCAGGTCTAGAGAAAGTAGCTAAGACTACTGGTTGGCCGATGAGATATGTTGAGAATAAATTTAATAGATCATATACATTTAAACTTGCATTTGCTCAGATGCATGAGCAATTAAATAAAAACAAAGGTGATGTAACAAGATTTATTATAGAGCATGGTGGTATAAAAAAAGGAGCAATGTCAGAGACAGAATACGGTGATGTAATATCCAAAGAAGTAAATAATCATATAATAAATAAGGCAAGTAGATTTGCAGCTGAAACTGTTAAGCTACTTCACTATGAATATTCTTCATTTGCTAAGCCTAAAATTATGCAACACCCAGCAGGTGCTGTAGCTGGTCAGTTTATGACATATAGTTTTAACTTTTTTAATTACCAGAGAAAGATATTAAAGACTGGTATATCTGATATAGTAAAGAATGATTGGAAATCTGAAGATGCATTTAGAGTGTACAGACTTGGTATGTTATACGCATTTATTAATGGTGTAGTATCTCTTGCATTTAATACAGATTTTGGTAATCTAGTGCAAAACGATACATATGATAGAGCAAATCAATTTGTAGCTTGGGCCACTGGAGATGAAGAAGAAAAGAAGAGAGCTTTTTATGGCAAAGGCCCTATTATAGGTACAATAGGTGGTCCTTTTATATCAGACATGGTTACAATGGGTAACTTAGCTGGGATATATGATTTACTTGGTGATTTTGATGAAGGTGATAGAACTTGGCTAGGATATTTAGCAGGGTATCAAGACTATGCTGAGAAAAAAGAAGATGAAAAATCATTTGAATTTTGGAGAACTATTAATTCTCAAATAGGAAGGACAGCATTTGCAAGTGTTCCAAGAGCATTTAATGGTGCTGGTTTTGGTACTGTTGCAGCTCTTGAATTTGGATTATATCCAAGCGCAAAAATAAAAGAAAGAAAAGCTAAGGTCATTAAGGCTGCACAAAAATTACCTATTGTTGGCAAGATGATTCCTACTCCAGCATATGCAAAGAAGAAAAAATCCAAACGTAAGAAACCTGTTACAAAACAAGATAGAGTTATGCAAGCATTAGCCTCTCTTGGTAAGACTGGTTCTCGTGATGTTGGTACTAACCAATGGATTTCTAATATAATTAAATCACAAAGGGCATATGGTTCAAGCTTACAACCATTAAAAGGTAATATGTCCAGATATAATAGTAGATTAATGTCTGCTGCTGTAAGAGAAGGATATGTTGGAGACTTTGACCAAGGTACATGGACATAAAAAAAAAGGGGCCATAACGGCCCCCTCTTTTTTGGATGGATTGTTTAATTAACTTCTGTTTCCCACCCTGTAGATTTCTTTAATTCTAATATCATATTATCACAATCTTCCATCAATTTTTTATAAGATTCCATATACTTTTTTGCTTCATCTCTTTTATCCAATATTTTCATCAGTAGCTTAGCTGTCTCTTCTGACGACATTAGTCCTCCTTTTTTTTGTTATACTCTAAACACCAAGCCGCTATTAAAGCTGCGTCACTTGTACTCAAAGTTATTTTATTTTCTGGAAACATCTCAGATGCTATCCTTTTCAATTCATTTTTCCTATCTTTTTTTATTTTTGGTAACGGCTGAAAGTCTTTCATCCAAGTTTGAGGTGTAACCTCTATCGTAGATACATTCAACGAACCTAATATTCCCAGCCACTTACCGAAGTTCACACCAAATTTAAACGCACTACTTCTTGCATCTGTTGGGAAGGCATGAACCTTTTCTATTGCACACATTAACTGTTGGTCATCTATCCATGATCTTGCTTTAGCTGAATTAATTATTGCTGTCATAGCCTTAGTATTATCAGGGCATTTATGTGTATACAGAGCGTGCTCATCTTCATCATACACTGCAACTCCTCCACTTGCACCTGGATCAATCCCAATTATAATCATTTTTAACGAAAATTCTTTATTTTTTTGGATTCCATATGAACTCTAACACCTAAAGCTGATTGTGGGAAATGCTCAAACTTTTTACCTACACTTGGTCATTTAGATATTTATGTCTTAACATCTTGATTATTCTATCTAATTGATGCACTTCTGCTTTCTCTAATGGTTTATGACCTATTATCTCTCTTGATACTTCTAAAGTTTCATCAACACCCATTACTGATTGGGCAATTGCGAACCTTTCAATATAGTACCACTTGGAACTCTTATCAGAGTTTAATTCCAATAAGAGTCCCTAAAATGGCACTTTCGATGAAGAATCAATACTTGTATCTCTATCTTCCTTAGCATCATTACTATCAAAATAGAATTTACATCTATTACCATTAAATCCCATTACATATGTTCCTACTCTACCATATCTACTCTTTGGTACTATTACTTCCATTTCATATCTATTATATGACTCACTATCAAAATTCCATCCGTAGAATGGCATGATAGCTGTCTCTGCTGTTTGTTCAATTACACCTGACTCTGCGAAATCACTTAATCTAGGCTTAGGATCAATTCTCTTTTCAATTTCTCTATTTAACTGCGATACTAATATTGCACTACAATTCTCTTTCTTACATATCCATTTATATTCATGCATTATACTTTCAATTTGGAATCTTCTTTCA
>Ga0114899_1000970_pt1 | contig 18032 bp, 12 predicted proteins | sample MalvireepMed_215_FD_83497 | JGI IMG/M metagenome (GOLD analysis project Ga0114899, IMG submission 83497) | Marine viral communities from the Global Malaspina Expedition - Malaspina viral metaG DeepMed_215 | ecosystem: Environmental > Aquatic > Marine > Oceanic | place: Mediterranean Sea...
CAATCAACAGGATACGCCACCCTCTCTACTGCCCTCCATACACAAGAACTGAGCTTAACTCAAGCCGTCCTGCTATCCAGCAACTATGCGTTGTATGGTGACATGTCCCAACGGGTAACCGAGGTACTGGGCGAGTTTTCACCCCATGTAGAGGTGTACTCCATCGACGAAAGCTTTGTCGGGTTTCAGAGATTTGAGGTAGATACCTTGAAACATCGAGGCCAAGCGTTGCGGGATACGGTGAAGCAGTGGACAGGTATTCCCGTGTCAGTGGGGTTTGCGCCGACACGGGTGTTGGCCAAGGTCGCCAATCATGCCGCTAAAAAACACCCTGCATATAGAGACCAAGGTGTATGCACGTTGCTTGCAGAAAGCGCGTCTACTAAAGCGTTGCTGAAGCAGTTGCCTGTCACCGAACTATGGGGCGTTGCACGCCGCACCGGCGAGCGATTACGCGTCATGGGCATTGAGACTGCCTGGGACCTGCGAGAAGCAGACCCGAAACATATCCGTCGGCACTTTAGTGTGGTGCAGGAGCGCATTGTCTGGGAGTTGCGGGGACAACCCTCCATTCAGCTAGATGACATGAGCCAGCCTAAACAACAGATCATGGTGTCTCGCTCCTTTGGGCGGCTTACCAACGATCCCCATCAGTTAAGGGAAGCGCTACGGCATCATGGTGCCAGGGCGGGCGAAAAACTTCGTAAGCAGCAAAGCGTCACCAGCGCCATCATGGTGTTTATCCGCACCAACTCGTTTCGTACGGATTTACCTCAATATCGTCAACGTGTGGTCATTTCTCTGGAACGGCCCACTGATGATAGTCGTGAGATCATCGCCGCTGCGGTGCAGGGTTTGCGTCGTCTCTGGCGAAAAGGATACGCCTACCACAAAGTGGGTCTCATGCTGCTTGATCTATCGCCTAAAGCTAATCGACAGCTCACCCTCACTGAAACCCCTCAGACCGACGAAGAAGCCAAACGTAGCGAACGATTAATGGCGACGATGGACAAGCTCAACCGTGAGCTGGGCAAGGGGACGGTACAGCTGGGCCTGCCACGAAAAGGAAACGCCTGGTCGTTGCGTAGTGAGCGGCGTACACCGAGGTATACGACGCAGTGGAATGAATTACTGCAGGTCAGATAAGTTAATCAAGCCAATGAAGCTAGGGCTCACTGGCCACGACGTCACGACGTTGAAAACTTTAATCTATACAAAAGTGACGGTTACGCATGAAATAAACGGGTATGTCGACTGCGTACGTCGTCACATCATTCAAACCGGAGCGAAGTAACGTCATATCGTTGAGTGCGTGAGTGGCTTTACTTTTTGCCTCTTCGTCGATACTTGTGTGTGATCTTGCTGACCCAGCGTTCTAATGGGCTACGAATCTGGTCATTGATGGTGATAAAACTGTTCCCGTTCCGAACACCACATGCGCTTGCAGGAGCTACATAAAATCGTCATTCCTTTCGCTTCCTTCTTACGTTCGTTGAGAGCAACCCCCCTTGTTTGTGTACTCCTAAAGCTTCACCCAGGCCTCCCTCATATGAGTTAGCAGTCGCTTGCCAGACTTTGCTGCTTGCATGACCATGAGCCGCTATCAAGCTACGCTGCGCCCTAGGGCCTAGGTTTGTCGCGTCATCTGCCGCAGTGCACTGATCGGCTACCAACTGATGGAGCGCCGTAGGCTATTTTTGTCTCATGTGAGCGCAGTTGAAATTTACCGGGCGTGCCTATCGCAACGATTTGGGAACGCTCTTTCAGGTAGGGGGGCGATATGGGGCCAGTCGACCATTGCATCAGACTTGGCGAGGTACCCGGTGATTGATGCCGCCAAGAAAAGTGGGTGGTATGCCGTTTCTTACAAGGGAGTCTTATCATCTTAATCAGAGGTATCCCGTTTGCTCAAGCATTGGGATAAAATCTATGCCTCACCTCGCCAAAAGCAAGCCTAAGCGCTTGGCGAGGTTCTCTCCAGCTGAGTGGGCAGGCGACCATTATAAAAATTCGTGGATATCCCTGAGGGTTTCTTCGAGGCTAGGGGGACGAGGGCCGATTACCCAATGCCTATAAGAGCCACGTTTTCCGTTACTGTAACAAGTAATTCTCTGCGCTTCTAACAGGGGAGCAATGCGCTTTAATGCAGAACCTAGGCCACGTGGTTCACGAGGCCATTTGCTCTCACTGGCCCATATAGGCTGATGTTCTGCCAAAGTGGCAAACCAAGCTTTTACGGGTTTTTCGATAGCTTCCTTAATGTCATTTTTGCTAATGTAATCAACGATTGCTTGGGCAACCGGTTCTTCCTCTGTAATTTCGCAAAGCCTTTCTTTCCAATACGCGTCGTACTGAAGCCAAAAAAGTGTGTCGCTTCTGGTCAGTGCTATAGAGACAATAACGCCAATGCGACAGAAATCCCGCCATTTTGCAGGTACTTCACGTTCTATTCTCATCCGCCCTGCCTGTGAATGCACCTTGCCAAGTAATGTAAGCAATGCATTGAATATAGTGGCTTGGAGCCTGCCTGTAATTCTCTGCTGCTTAGGTGTTGAAAAAGATGGACTAACTTGTTGAGTATAAGAAAGAGGGGGCATTTCCAAACTCAATGTCACGTCAGATAAAGCATCATATGTGATGACGGGTTCAGAGCTGCTTAAAATACAGGTGCGTGAAACCATGAGTGTGGAAGTGCTCTCATGGCAGCCTACTGGTTTCCAATTAAGAGGTGCTTTACGTAGGTATTCAAACAGCCGGCGCTGTACCACAGGGCTAAGGCTGTCTTCGATGTCTTCTAAACTGATGGCATGATGTCGCCAAGCACATCTATCAATTTCTTTGACGGTTTTAGGGATGTCACGAATGGCTGTTTCCTTACGAACTGGATCGACTAAATTTTTAATGAGTTGCTGTAATTTTGATGCATCGCTGCTGCGTTCTCCGGTTATCTCTAATGCTAGCTGTTGTTTATCTGGCATCAAGCACAGCACTAAATAGGTATAGATCAAAAGCTCTCTATCCTTTGGGAGAGTGATATAGGATTCGATTGCTTTTAAGTCCTTGATGTCTCCCTGTATGGAGGGAGCCTGGAAAGACCGACTATTGCTGGGATGCCAATATGGACAGAGGTTCTGAGGCTGAGTCATGATTTCCTGTCCAGTTGGAAACATCATTACCGTGCCATTTAGTTCAATATAGCGCTCAAGGTTTTGACCTAACCAGGTGCGTCCGTGACCGATAAGCTGCGGACTGGCTGGTTCATTGAGAATTACATCCAATGCATCCAGTATGCTTCGCTCAGTGACATCACGCTGGCTGTAATCTGCCACGATTTTCTTGATGAGTGGTGCAACTATCTCTGTTTCTGGTATCAAAACAGGCCCACCATCAATGGGCATCAGGAAATGAGCTCCATCAGGAGTCACTACATGCCGATAGTGTGCGTTAATAATGCACCTGACTAGGTTTACCTTAGATACTCTGGCTGTTCTACCACTGCTAGATTGAAGTTGTGGAGACACATTTGAAGTGATATTGGAGCCAGTAATGGTGGGGGGTTGGTAGCCGTTTGATAGCTCTTGTCTAGTGCCGTAGACGAAGGGGGATGGATAGGTAGCTTGATTAGTCATGCGTTACTCCCAAATCTCGATTTAATGAATGCCAAAATAGCAACTGGTGTGTTGCTGTTTTTCTATGCCTAAGCTTAACAGTCGTTTGAGGAGTGTGGTTTGATGTTTTTTCATACAAATTTAGAAGTGTATTGGACTGTATGGGACGTTAATGAATTTTTTTGTTTATTAATGGGCTTTCAATGAATATTAGAGTTGTTCATGTTGGTATTTGTGCGAATAAGTTTATTTGATTGGCTTGGTGGATTGTATTATCTTAAGGGGCTGGGTAAGGTTGGGTAGATTATACTGATTGCCTTGATTATTTGAATGAAAAATAATTAGTAATCTCTGTGAGTTTAGCTATATTGAATGGATTTATTTTATACCTTAAAATGAATTTTTATGTTTAGTAAATCCAGCGAAAAGCCTGTTAGTGGTGGGCTTTAAGGGCTAAGCTATGAGTTGGTTAAGGGCTAGATTAATGACGGTAATATTATTATGGCTTTATAAAGAGTGGTGATATTGACTATGGAGGGAGGCATTAAAGCCGACGACCTTATACCTGATCGATAAAGTTATACCCAAGCTATTTGCTTATTTAATATTTATTCCTTAAATAAATTATTGTTATTAGAGGGGGAGGGCGATTAGTGACGGGTTTAGACTAGCTCTTTAATCATTACACCCCTATGCAAACATAAATATGGCTATCTAGCCATACATAATCCTTTGAATGAGGAGGGAATACATTATGAATACCACTATACACAACGTTGGTCAACATCGTCGTAAACGGCACCCCGATAATCCTGCTCTGAAGCTGTGGTGGGAAAACTATTACCATGGCATGTGGGTTCAAACACAGAAAGGGCCGCTGATAGAAAATTACCTAGCGAAATTATTGGATGTGATGAGAAATGCCCGCCAGGACTGCAATCGTATTTTGGCAATTCGTATTGATCTTCGTTTTCCAATTAGTATGAATTCTAGCGCAGTAGGGCAGAAAAACTCTACTTTGAGCGAATTTCAGATTTTTTTAAGGCGTGAGCTAGACAGAGCCAACACAAAGTATCCGCATAGATTGCGGGTTGTGTGGTGTTGTGAACAAAATACAAGTATCAATCCACATTACCACCTCTTACTATTGTTAAATGGTGATGCATACAACAGTATCGGTTTTGTTGGTAAGTCTCCATGCGGTCGGTATGTATATGAAAATATTTTTCATCGCATCGTCAGGTCATGGGCGCTGGCGATCAATCAGCCTCATGAATGTATGGAAGGGCTTGTGCAATTACCACGAAAACCTATAACCAACGAGATGGCTGTATGGTTTTTTCAACGGGAAGATCAAATGACTTTTGGACAGGTGTTTGGAGCGGCTAGTTATTTATGTAAGGCATATTCTAAAAACTTAGGAAATGGTGTGCATTGCTTTGACGGGTCCAGAGGTTGATTATGCTAAGCCCATTGTAAATTTTTTTATACTTTATAAGACTGCCTGTTTTTCAAGGCTTGGTGTATTTGAATTTTAATATCTGTTATAGAGCTCTCTTAAATTAAGAGAGCTTGTCAAAGTGTTGTGTTCTTCTTTAAATATCTTTACGTATCTCAATTTTTGCTGAAAAAGGGATTTGCCTGATTTTGTATGGTTTTTTTAGCTCTTCTTTAGCATTTTTATTGTAGAGGTTTCTTAAGCTGTCTTCTTTGAAGATAGTTTTTTCTAAATTTTCAGCTAATTTTAATTCATCTTTAGTTGTTTTAATGCCATATTCAATCATCAGCGGATGTATCGAGATGGCAATATCCAAAGCAGCAGACTGTAAATCTTTCCAACCTCCAATAGGGCGTTTTTTTACCAACGCCCACTTCGTTAGTGCTCTTAGTAATGCGTCTTTTTCTTCTTTTATCTCTGTGTTGGCTTTTGCAGCTTTTTTAGAGCGAGTCTCAACTGAGTTATCACGATAGTCTTTTAGCATCCTCCAGGCAGTGGCATGTTGATGCGCATAGGTAGCAGCTTTTCCTATAGTAGAGTGCGCGTTTAACAGCATACGGTGTCGCCGAACACCCTCATGAATATTTTTCCGTACTTGAGGAATTATGTGTTGGTTGAAGTGTGATACTAATGCTATTTGTCGAAGTGCTATTTTTAAGTGGTTGTCAATGTTTTCTTGAAGCTTTTTTTTGTCTGTAGTCTGTACAAGCCTTATTGATACTTTCCAGTCGTCAAATGGGTCTGGTTCTCCTGCCACCACCTGAGTTAGAGCTTCATGCCATTGCTTTTCATGATCAATAGCATCCATTTCATCTACAGGTTGCTCATGAAGAAGCTCTGTACCTAATTCAGTGCAAATGATATCTAGCTCTGACAAAAGCTCATTCAAGGCTTTAGAATCATTAACTATTTGAAGATACTGCTGTTCTTCAATTTCAATCATACTCATCTCACATCCTTCCTTGATCGCTAGTTTTTTTAAAAAGTCAATACCGCAACCTAAATTCGTTCTGAGTTTAGGTCTTACTGTATCCACATAATGCTCCCAGCGCGAACATAGCAGCGGTCAACGTCTGGTGAAGTCATCAGATGATACCCGTTCATTTGTTGTGATGAGGATGCGCAATGTATAACCAAATCAATGGCTTGAAAAGCTTTAACACTGACTCGCAACTTTCCGCATGTGGCGAGGTAAGGTACCAGCACAAGTCTATGCTCAGGCTGCCAGAGGTCATTAGGCGCACTGGGCTATCCAGATCAACCATTTACAATAAATTAGATAAGAACTCTCCCAATTACGACCCTTCATTCCCCAGGCAGGCCAAACTTGGGGGGAGGGCAGTAGCATGGGACGAAGAGGAGCTTGACTGCTGGATTCGAACCCAGCTGAGTGCGCGGCATCATTAAGTTGTGTCGGATCGTACTGGCGCGGCTAGGCAAATTATACGGTGATGTGTAGCCGCACCGTCGAACGCTCGATAAATACACTCTTTGTCTAAGCGACGATGCCATAAGGTACTCAGCTGCGAACCTAGGTGTGTATGATAGTGCCCATCAATTTTTACTGAACATGGGGAAGCATCCGTGAACACGGAAAGTCACTCTCAGCTTGCTGCTTTTATCTGGTCGGTCGCCGATCTTCTACGCGGCGATTTCAAGCAGTCCCAGTATGGCCGCATCATTCTGCCGTTTACGCTGCTGCGCCGCCTGGAGTGCGTCTTAGAGCCTACCAAGGCCGATGTGCTGAAAGCCGCTGAAGTCCATCAGAACAAGCCTGAGGCAGTGCGTGAGAAGCTGTTGCTGCGGGCAGCTAATCAGCCGTTTTTCAATGCTTCACTGCTGAGCCTGGGCAGCTTGTCTGATACGCAGACCAGCGACGACCTGATGAGCTATGTGCAGTCGTGTAGCCAGAGCGCTCGGGAGATTTTCGAGCACTTCGAGTTCGAGAGCTTTGTTCAGCAGCTCAACGCCAATAACTTGCTCTATAAAGTCGTGCAGCAGTTTGCAGCTATTGACCTAAGCCCTGCGCGGGTGACCAACCACGGTATGGGCGGCATTTTTGAAGAACTGATTCGCAAGTTTGCCGAAAGCTCCAACGAGACTGCTGGTGAGCACTTTACGCCCCGCGATATCGTCCACCTGACGACCTCACTGGTGCTGACAGGCCAGGAAGAAAAGCTCAAGCCCAATAGCATCGTTACCGTCTATGACCCAACGGCGGGCACTGGCGGGTTTCTTTCCGAAAGCGACGACTACATTCAGCAGGTCAGCCAGAATGTCACCGTCTCGCTGCACGGGCAGGAGCTGAACCCCGAGTCCTACGCCATTTGTAAGGGTGATATGCTGGTCAAGGGGCAGGAGGTCGAACAAATCAAACTGGGCAACACGCTCTCGGACGACCAACTGGCGGGGGAGCGATTTGACTACATGCTCTCCAATCCGCCGTTTGGCGTTGAGTGGAAGAAGGTGCAGAAGCAGGTCACCGACGAGCACAAGCACCGTGGCTATGATGGCCGCTTTGGCCCTGGCTTACCGCGTGTCTCTGATGGCTCGCTGCTTTTTCTGATGCATCTGGTGGCCAAAATGCGCTCCCGCCAAGACGGTGGCTCGCGCATAGGGATCATCCTCAACGGCTCGCCGCTGTTTACCGGTGGGGCGGGCAGTGGGGAATCCGAAATACGCCGTTACCTGCTACAACATGACATGGTGGAAGCCATCGTTGGTCTGCCCACGGATATGTTTTACAACACCGGCATTGCTACCTATATATGGGTGCTTTCCAACAACAAGCCCGCCGAGCGTAAAGGCAAAGTACAGCTGATTAATGCCACCGGCCGGGCCAGCAAGATGCGCAAGTCGCTAGGCAGCAAACGCCAGTACATTACCGACCGCGATATTGACGATATCGTCCGCTTGTATGGCGCTTATGAGGAAAATGACGAAAGCAAGCTCTTCCCAGTAGAAGCCTTTGGCTATCGGCGGATTACCGTCGAGCGGCCACTGCGCCTGAACTTCGAGGCCAGCGACGAACGCCTTGCCAAGCTGGATAACGAAAAAGCCATTCAGAAGCTGGATGAGGACGAACAAACTGCCCTTAAAGCTGCCTGCAAGCAATTAGGTGAGCATCGCTACACCAATCGCAAAACGTTTACCAAGGCCTTGAATGCAGCGCTCAAGGCCGAAGGCTTAAAAGTGGGCGCACCCGTACAGAAGGCCGTTCTCAATGCGCTTTCCGAGCGTGACCTGGACGCCGATATCTGCCTGGACAAACACGGCAATCCCGAGCCAGATACCAGCCTGCGCGATAACGAAAACGTGCCCTATGGCGAATCGGTGTATGACTACTTTGATCGGGAAGTAAAGCCCCACGTACCCGATGCCTGGATCGATGAAAATAAACGCGACGAGCTAGATGGCCGCATCGGTATCGTTGGCTTCGAGATCCCTTTCAACCGCCATTTCTACCAGTTCACGCCACCGCGCCCACTGGAGGAGATCGACGCCGACCTCAAAGCCTGCACCGACAAGATCAAGCAGATGATTGAGGAGCTATCGGCATGAGTTATCCCGCTTATCCCGAGTACAAAGACTCAGGCGTTGAGTGGCTTGGTGAAGTGCCGATGCATTGGGAAATACAGCCTCTGAAATACGTTGCAACTTATAATGACGAGGTATTACCGGAAAGCACTCCTGACAACCATCCAATTAAATATGTTGAGATTTCGGATGTAGATGAGCAAATCGGGGTCACCGGTTGGTCTGAACATTTTTTTTCATCGGCACCATCAAGGGCACGGCGAGTGTTGAAGGGTGGTGATGTCCTAATCTCGACTGTGCGTACATATCTCCGTGCTATTGCACCGGTAATTGAGCCACCTATTAACCTTGTTGGTTCCACAGGCTTTGCTGTTATTAGACCCATACCTGGCATCTATGACTCTATACTGCTGGGTTATGTGGTTAGAGCAGAGTGGTTTATCTCAAGTATCATTGCCCGCTCTGTTGGTGTCAGCTACCCAGCCATTAATGCGTCAGATTTGGTAGCGTTATCTCTCCCCATTCCACCATGGAAAGAACAAAAGGCCATCGCTTTCTTCCTCAACCACGAAACCGCTCGCATTGACGCCTTGGTGGAAGAGCAGAAGCGCCTGATCGCACTGCTCAAGGAAAAGCGCCAGGCGGTGATTTCCCATGCTGTCACCAAAGGGCTCGACCCCGCTGTGCCGATGAAAGACTCCGGGGTGGAGTGGCTCGGGGAAGTGCCTGCGCATTGGGTAAGGAAGCGGCTTAAAAATGTGTCGCCATTTATTACTGTTGGTATTGTCGTTAACCCTAGTAGCTACCTGGCTGAAGAAGGGCTTCCTTTCATTTACGGCGGAGAGGTCAGAGAGGGGTATATTGAAGTTGATAAGGCCAGAAAGATCTCGTTAGAAAATAGCCGCCGCAACAGAAAAACTATGCTGGAAACCGGTGATGTTGTGACGATGCGCGTGGGGTATCCAGGCGTAACAGCTGTGGTCCCACCAGAGTGTGAAGGTGGAAATTGCGCCTCCGTTATGCTTACCAAGAAAGGTAGCTATGACTCTAGGTGGCTTTGTGCTGCAATGAACAGTCGTCTCATTCGTCATCAAGTAGAAATAGTTCAGTACGGGGCAGCGCAGAAGCAGTTTAACATTGCCGATGCGGTAGAGTTCTGGCTATTTGAACCGCCGATAGATGAGCAGGCCAAAATTGCAGACTACATAGATCGAGAGTCGTCTCGTTTTGATCAACTGGTTGGTGAGGCGAAGCGAAATATGCAGTTACTCCAAGAACGCCGTTCAGCCCTGATCTCCGCCGCCGTCACCGGCAAAATCGATGTACGAGGATGGCAGCCACCAGAGGATTCGGTAGTGTCTACAGAGGCCAAGCAGATGGAGGTTGTATGACCCAATTTCCACCTGATACTCAAGAAATGTTCAATAGCCTTCGCACCGCCGTGGATGAAACCTTAGAGCGCAAACGCCGCCTGGGGCAATACGCGGTGTTTTGGCAGGATGGCAAGCCTGTTTTAATCGGTGAAGACGCACCGTCCAATCCTGACATCACAACTCACGACGATAATCAGCAGGCCGAGACGCGACATTGATCACTCATTAGTTGATCAGCCCGGTAATCGTCATGTATTGGTATCGCTCTGCTTTTTTTATTTGACGGGTATTTGATAAGCAGTGCCTTTTTATAAGCAAGAATTGTTAAATTATTATTTAAATCAACAGCTTATGAGTGTGTTTCTTTTTGACAGGTATGTAATTAATGACACAGGGACGTAGCATTCGGCTGTTTCTAGTGGATGGCACACCCAATGGCTTGCTTACCGCCGAAATCATGAACTGGACAGGCCATGTGCTGACTGGCCCGCGCACAAAGCTGTCAGAGCTAGTTCAGCGGCCCGAGTGCGGCCGCACCGGGATATATTTTCTGGTGGGGCCTGACTTGGAAGGTAGCCCGCGCCCGCAGGTTTATATTGGCGAAAGTGATGATGTGGGAACACGATTAAAACAGCATAACCGGCCAGAAGATAAAGGTGGCAAGGACTTCTGGGAGAAAGTCTGTTTAGTGACCAGCAAGGATCAAAACCTCACCAAAGCCCACGTCAAATATCTGGAAAGCCTGCTGATCCAGTCAGCAGGCGAGCTAGGGCGCTGCAAGCTGGTCAATGGCACTGCTCATGAGTACATCAACTTGCCCGAATCAGACCGCGCCGATATGGCTTTTTTTATGGAGCAGATCCGTACGGTACTGCCGGTGCTTGGGCTGGATTTTTTGCGTGGTCGGCCTATGCCATCTCACCCACCGTCGATATTAAAACCGTCGCCAGCTGCCTCTCCAAAGTTTGTAGCAGAAGTACCTCGTTACGGTATTAAAGCCTACGGGCAAGAACTGGACGGTGAGTTTTACGTGCTGGAAGGTTCTATCGCGAGAGGTACATGGACAGGTGTTGATGGTGGTTACCAAAGCCTCTATCAGCAGCTATGTGATGAAGGAGTGCTGGTTGAGGACGAGAACAAGGTGAGACGTTTCGCCAGCGATTACGCCTTTACTAGCCCGAGTGCCGCTGCTGCAGTGGTGTCAGGTCGAAGTGCCAATGGGCGAATACATTGGAAATTGGAAGGCACTGGCCAAACATATGGGGCTTGGCAAGACCAGCAGGTGAGTGCTGCGGCCACTCTAGGGAAATCAAGGAGTGAACTAGCGTGATTGATGGCATGGTGAAAACCAGCACTAATGGCTCTGATCAAACGTTGAAGCGAAAACGGCTGGGGCAGTTAGGGCTTCTTGAATCACATTTAGAGGATGTGATCTTCAGGAACCATGAGTTGTTGTGCCTTGAGAGGATAGGCCTGTTTGTAGACAGCATTCATTTAGTTAGGCAGGGCCGTGTTCAAGACTTAATGGGACATCAAAAATACCCTGATTTAATGTTCCTGACTGATCGTGGTGATGTCGGAATTGTGGAAGTGAAGCGCTTTGGCAACAGGGAGCTTAGAGGTAGGTCTGTCATTTCACAGATCCTCGATTACGGTGCTGCACTGGGCAGCCTTGATGAACGCAGCCAAGTTGAACTGTTTTCTCAAGGTCTACCTGGCTGTAATCGGCTTGAACACGTCGCTTTGAAGCTAGTGGGAGATCCCAATCGGGCGCGTTGGGTAGCTCAAAGCTACAGAAATCGGCTGTCTCAAGGGCAGTTGCATTACATCATTGCTTGCGATGAAGCACCTGAAGGTTTATCAGAATGGATTCGTTCAGCCAGTAGGAACGATGCAACCGATTATCAGATTAGTGTTTTGGAGGTCTCCCCGTTTCAAAACGATGAGTATCCTGAAGACATTATATGGCTATCTCAGCCCATAGCTCGCACTGAGACCATACACCGAACCACTGTGGAAGTTATCCGAAATGATGACAGTGGGCAGCTTTCGGTCAATATTTCTAGCGAATCACCCGATACCATTGAAGAGCGGGCTGAGTCTGATCAGCCGTTAGTCGCCTCTGGCCAGCGTAAGTTTAAAAATGGGATTGAGACGGTTGCCGAAGAGATTGGTCTGCCCAGCGAGATGATTCACACGGCTTTGAAGTCGGCCAATCAGCAAGGAGTTAGCGCTGGCTGGGAGTGGGCTTACGATGCATTTGCCAACTCAGAGAGTGAAAGGATTGCTTTTCTAAGAGGAAAAAGAATTCTGGGGATGGTGGAAGGGCGCTATGGAGTTAACCTAGCCCAGCCGTGGAGACCCAGCGTTTTTGTTGGATATTACTTCTCTTCTCATGATCATAGTATCCAGCCTGTCGGCAAGGAGAGGGGCGGGGATTTCTCTATTATTCTAGATGTTACAAAGAGTTGGGGGCAGCGGAATAGTTTCTGGGAAACGCCTGAGTACCGCTCGCTATGCCATCGACTAACCCAGCAGTCTGGCGAGTGGACGGTTTCGCAGGGAAATAACCTATGGCATCCGTTGATGATTCATCGCCCGATGGCCGACGTTATGAAAGGGGCAGTGGACGAATCTGACATGGTCAATCGCTGGTTCAGTGCTGCGAAAGAGGGACTTGATATGCTTTTGTCTGGTAGAGAGCTACAAGCACTTAGAGATAGGCTGGAGGACGAAGGCAAAGTATAACGAAAGCTGGCCATGGTAGGTTATCAAGAATGCTGGTTATCCACTGGCTTATGTATGATCAAAATAAAGTAAAGCAGCTATGTAGTTAACTACTAAGGATTTTCAATGGCGGACAGCAGGGAAGCCCAGTTCCAACAAGACATCATCGACGCCATGGCTGCTAGTGGTTGGGCAGTGGGTACTGCCAGCGGCTATGACCGCACCACAGCACTTTATACAGAGGATCTGCTGGGGTATGTGCAGGAGGCTTGGCCCGAGCGCTGGGAGAAGTTCTGCAAGGCTAACCCGCAATCCTCTGAAACGGTGTTTGTGCAGAAAGTGGTACGCGAACTGGAGCGGGCGGGCACGCTAGAAGTGCTGCGCCATGGCTTTAAAGTGCCGGGCGTGACATTTGATCTGTGCAGCTTTAAGCCCGACCATGCCATGAACCCTGAAGCACGTTCACGCTATCAAGCCAACCGTTTGCGCGTAGTGCCGGAAGTTGCCTACTCGCCCCATGCCCGAGACAAAGCCAATGGCGGCCAGAGCTATAACCCGCGTCTGGATCTGGTGCTTTTTGTTAATGGTATCCCTACCGCCACCTTAGAGCTAAAAAGTGAGTTTAAGCAGTCGGTAGAAAACGCCAAGCGACAGTACCGCCATGATCGCCCCCTGAAAGATCCTGTTACCCGCAAGGTTGAACCGCTACTCGCCTTCAAGCGTGGCGCATTGGTGCATTTTGCGGTCAGCCAAGCAGAAGTGGCGATGACCACGAAACTGGCGGGCAAAGAAACGTTCTTTCTGCCGTTTAACCTGGGCACCGAAGGCGGCGGTGCTGGCAACCCGCCACCAGAAGATGGCAATAGCTACGCCACAAGCTACTTATGGGAGCGTGTGCTGTTGCCGGATGCATGGCTGAAGATTCTAGGACGCTTTTTGCACTTGGAGCAGAAAACCACCGAAGACTTTCACGGTCGACGCAAAACGAAAGAAACGCTGATTTTCCCGCGTTACCACCAATGGGAAGTGGTTAATCAGCTGATTGAGACCACCCAAGCTGAAGATGGCGGGCAGCGTTACCTAGTTCAACATAGCGCGGGGTCAGGTAAATCTAACTCCATAGCCTGGCTCGCCCATCAGTTGGCCAACCTGTATGACGAAAGCGGCCAGCAGAAGCGCTTTAACTCTGTGATTGTGGTGACTGACCGCACCGTGCTGGATAGCCAGCTGCAAAACACCATTTACCAGTTTGAACATGCCCATGGGGTGGTCTGCCCGATCACCCGCGATGTCGGCAACCAGAGCAAATCTGAACAGCTGGCGGAGGCGCTGGCGAGCAATACCCGCATCATCATCGTCACTATCCAGACCTTTCCTGCGCTGTTCGATGCGCTGGATAAACGTCCCACGCTTGCCGAGGGCCGCTATGCGGTCATTGCCGATGAAGCACACTCGTCACAGGCGGGCGATTCTGCGCGCAAGCTCAAGGCACTGTTAGCCGCCGCTGGCGAGAGCGCGGAAGATGATGAGGAAATCAGTGCAGAAGCAATGCTGGATGCAGCCGTGTCCACTCGTCGCCCGAATGAGCGCATCAGCTACTACGCCTTTACCGCCACACCCAAGGCCAAGACACTAGAACTGTTTGGCCGTGTACCAGACTCCAGCTTGCCGCCAAGCGCGGACAACAAGCCTGAGCCATTTCATCTCTACTCAATGCGCCAAGCTATCGAGGAAGGCTTCATTCTGGATGTGCTGCGTAATTACGTCACCTACAGCACCGCCTGGAAACTGGCCCACTTGGAAGATGAAGAGAAAGAGGTAGACGCCAAGAAGGCCTCCCGTGCATTAGCTAAGTGGGTGCGCTTACATCCTTACAACATTGCCCAGCGCGTAGAGGTCATTGTTGAGCACTTCCGCGCCAATGTGCGTCATTTGCTAGATGGCCAGGCCAAGGCCATGGTGGTCACCGCTAGCCGCCAAGAGGCGGTGCGTTATCAGCTGGCGATGCGCCAGTATGTGGAAGCTCAAGGCTATAGTGACGTGCATCCCTTAGTGGCGTTTTCCGGCAGCGTACCGGCCGATGAGGTTATTCCTGAAGAAGTCAGCGAAACCAGCAAACTGTTGAACCCCGGCGTTCGTGGGCGTGATTTAGCGGCGGCGTTAGATACCGACGACTTCAACGTGATGATCGCCGCCAATAAATACCAGACAGGCTTTGACCAGCCCAAGCTATGCGCCATGTATGTGGATAAAAAACTGCAGGGCGTAGACTGCGTGCAGACGCTTTCGCGGCTGAACCGACTGTTTCCTGGCAAACAGACGTTTATCCTCGATTTCTTCAATGAACCACAAGAAATTTTAGAAGCGTTTGCGCCGTATTATCGGAAAGCGACGTTGGCAGATGTGTCCGATCCGCAGGTGGTGTATGACCTCAAACGCACATTGGATGCGGGCGGCATTTATCACTGGCCTGAGGTGGAAGCGTTTACTACTGCTTTCTTTGACCCTAAAGCACCCGCTTCACGATTAAGTTACTACTGCCAGCCTGCTCAAGATCGTTTCAAAAAGCGTTATGAAGTCACCGTACAGCAGCAACAAACGTGGAAAGACGCCCGATATCAAGCTGAGCAGCAAGGCGATGATAAAGGCATAAAGCGTGCCGAGCAGGAGCTGGAAGACGCAGGCAAGACCCGCGATGAGCTGGACCTGTTCCGTAAAAACTTACAAAGCTTTGTACGCACCTATGAATTTCTCAGTCAGATCATCCACTTCGATGATGCTGAATTAGAGCAGCTGTGCGTGTATGCCAAGCACCTGTACCCCTTGCTACGTATTGATCGGTTATTAATTGGCGACCCTATTGATGTCAGCGAGCTTGAGCTGGACAGTTACCGGCTGACCAAACGCGCTGAACAGCGCCTCTCGCTTGAAGAGGAGAGCGGCGATTACGGCTTGAAACCGATTTCAGACGTTGGCTCCGGCAAACCCCATGACCCCGAGACACAACGCCTTAATGAGATCATCGAGCGCTTGAATGACCTCTACGGCGCAGATATTAGCGATGGCGATAAGCTGCATTTCGCCAACGGCATTGCTGACCGCATTGAACGTGATGATGCTGTCATGGCCCAGATCAACCACCATGACGAAACCCAAGTGATGCATGGGCTATTTCCCAAACGCGTCACTGATGCTGTGTTAGATGCCATGAGCGACCATGAAAAGCTCAGCATGCCGCTGCTGGAGAACGAAGAAACCGGTAGGCAGTTTGCGCTGCTGATCTTGAAGCTGCTTACCGGTCGGCAGCTTGATGGTCGAATCTAGCGTATGATGGTGAACTCAAACGTGATGCATTGATCACGATACTGTATAGATTTTACTGCCTGCGTAAGGTGGGTGATTTACATCTCATGGGCTGGAGGACACGGTGAATGGCTAAAGTTGGCTACCTCACGCACCTAGAAATTAATGGTTTTCGCTCTATCGAGTCTACCTCGCTAGAGCTCAAGCCACTGAACGTGCTAATTGGCCCCAATGGTGCGGGGAAGTCGAACTTCATCAATTTTTTTCGCTTCATGAATAAGCTGCTTCAAAAAGATTTGCAGCTATATGTAGCGGAACAGGGCGGGGCGGATGCGCTGCTTCATTTTGGCCGAAAAAAGACTCCCACACTTTCAACGTACTTGCGCTTTGATCCAAACAGCTATGGGGCAACCTTGATTCCATCGCAAGATGGGCGGCTAGTCTTTAAAGAGGAGTTTTGCGAGTTTTTTGCTGACACTATAGGCTTTTCAGGTGGCGACAAAAAAAAAGGGCTAGCTAAGCCTGGTGCTGACGAATCAGCATTGCCTGCCCCACAGGGAGCGACTATTGCAGGTAATGTGGCTAAGCACATTTCTGACTGGAAGGTGTATCACTTCCACGATACGAGCAGCAGTGCGCCTATGAAGCAGGCGGGAGAGCTGTTGGACAGTGACCGATTACGCGAGCAGGGCGAAAACTTAGCGGCTTTCCTTTATGACATTCAGACGCACAACCCAGATGTCTATAAGCGAATTGTATCTACGATCCAGCGGGTTGCGCCGTTTTTTCACGATTTCATACTGGCACCTGAACGGCATAACGACAGCAAAATTCGGCTGCGTTGGAAACATAAAGGCAGCGACGCTTACTTTGATGCCCATGCACTTTCAGACGGTACACTGCGGTTTATTTGCATGGCTACCTTACTGCTACAGCCCAGCCTGCCTTCCCTGATATTGCTAGATGAACCTGAGTTAGGTTTGCACCCGTATGCCATACAGCTATTGGGTTCCATGCTTAGGCTGGTTAGCCAATCAACTCAAATTATTATCTCTACGCAGTCAGTCTCGTTGGCTAATGAGTTTGGCGCTGACGATGTGGTCGTTGTGGAGCATCACGAAAATCGATCGACTTTTAAACGATTAGATACGGGCGCGCTAGAAGCGTGGCTTGATGACTACCGTCTAGGAGACCTCTGGGAGAAAAATCTGCTGGGAGGTACGCCAGCATGATTCGGTTGGGTATTAGTGTGGAAGGGGCAACGGAACGCGAGTTTGTGACGCGGGTATTGGCACCTGTATTGGCATATAGCAACGTATTTGCGTATCCCATCGATATGCATGGACGTGTTTCGCTTGAGCGAGTGGAAAAAGAGCTTAGCAAGCTGCTTGCGATGTTCGATCATGTGACTACGTTTTATGATTTCTACGGATTCCATAAACGACCAGAAGGAAGTGTCGATGCGTTAGAGGCAGCGATCAATGATTTGGTGCCAGCCGACAAACGTCATAGATTCACGCCATACGTTCAGCAGTATGAATTTGAAGCGCTGGTACTCGCAGTGCCTGACCGTGCGGAAAGTGTCATTGGCATCAATGGCCTGGGAGATAAGATTCGTCAGATAGTTGATCAGTGTGGTGGGGCTGAACAAGTCAACGATGGTTATGACACCTGCCCCTCACGGCGTATTAAAGCGATTGCCCCTCAGTATGATAAAAAATTCCATGGTCCAGTTACATTAGAAGATGGTTTGCAGGAGGCGAGGGCAGCTTGCCCTCGCTTTGATGCTTGGTTGACTGCTATAGAACAGCTCAAAAAATAAAAGTATGGTTAAATAAAATTTAATTCTGGCCGATAGTTTCATGAGTTAAGCTCAGTTCTTGTGTATGGAGGGCAGTAGAGAGGGTGGCGTATCCTGTTGATTGATCTCGCCAGATCACAACCAACATAGGACGGATACGCCATGAGCAATTCTACTCTCCAAGC